>JGI26061J44794_1000243_pt1 | contig 26308 bp, 26 predicted proteins | sample MarorgKNORR_S2LV_5_FD_44794 | JGI IMG/M metagenome (IMG submission 44794) | reverse complement strand
GTGAAATTTCTAAAGCAAAATTGAAAAATGTTACTGGTGGAATTAACCTGCCCTTTTAATAATTCGCTAGGTTTAATTTATGATTGAAAAACTCAATAAAGCATTTTGTAAGCTACCAGGGGTCGGCTCTAAGAGTGCTCAACGATTCATCTATCACCTACTTGAACGCGATAGACAGGCTGGATTAGATCTTGCCAAGGCACTTACTGAAACAATGGAGAAAGTCAAAAACTGTGCAAGGTGCAGGACTCTTTCTGAAAAAACTCTTTGTAGTATTTGTGCAAATAATGCTCGTGATAGTTCTCAATTGTGCGTTGTGGAAACACCCACAGACATTCATGCCATCGAACAGAGTGGTGTTTATTCAGGAAATTACTTTGTTCTTAGTGGTTATCTTTCACCGATCGATGGCATAGGTGCTGCTGAGCTGGGTCTAGATGAACTTGAAAGTTTACTTAAGATTGAGGAAGTGAGTGAAATTATTTTAGCAACCAATGCGACAATAGAAGGCGAAGTGACTGCTCATTATATTTATAATTTAGCAAAAAAATACCAAATAAGAACCACTAGAATAGCTCACGGTATTCCGCTTGGTGGTGAATTAGAATATACCGATATTAATACCATTGCTCATGCATTGTCAGGTCGTAAGAGTTACGATATATATAGCTAAAGTAGAAGTTAAATTGTTGATAGTTATTGTATAATATCTCAGTTTTATCCATCTTCCTATTGCCATGGAAAAAACGTACAATCCTGAACTAATCGAAGCAAAGTTTCGCAATATTTGGGAACAGGGTCATTACTTTTCCTCTCAGTTAAATTCCAACAGTCAGAATGCCTTTAGCATAGTACTTCCGCCGCCCAATGTAACTGGAAGTTTACATATGGGTCATGCTTTTCAACATACAATCATGGACGTGTTGACTCGCTACCATCGTGGTAAGGGTAATCAAACTTTATGGCAACCTGGTACCGACCATGCAGGTATTGCAACTCAAATGGTAGTCGAAAGACAACTCGAGCGTCAAAACATTTCACGACATGATCTTGGACGTGAAAAATTTACAGAAAAGGTTTGGGATTGGAAACACCATTCTGGGGGAACGATTACTTCTCAGATGAGACGACTTGGAGCATCAGTGGACTGGGACAGAGAATGCTTCACTATGGATAAGGGCCTTTCTAATGCAGTACAAAAGGTTTTCATTGAACTCTATAACGAAGGATTAATTTATCGTGGAAAAAGGCTCGTTAATTGGGATCCCGTACTTTTGACTGCTGTGTCTGACCTTGAAGTAATTAGTACCGAAGAACAGGGATCTTTGTGGCACATAAGATACCCTGTAGCGAACTCTGATGAGGTTATGGTGGTAGCCACAACTAGGCCAGAAACCATGCTTGGTGATAGCGCTGTGGCGATTCATCCGAATGATTCTCGTTACCAGCACTTGATCGGAAAGATGGTCAATTTGCCACTGACTAATAGACAAATTCCAATCATTGCTGACGATTATGTCGATATGGAATTTGGTACAGGTTGTGTAAAAATTACCCCAGCTCATGACTTTAATGACTACAAGATAGGTCAAAGGCATGAACTTGAAAATATAAACATCCTGACTGATGATGCAAAAATTAATCTCAACGCTCCTAAAGCTTATCAAAATTTAGATCGTTTTATAGCTCGTAAAATTGTAGTAAAAGATTTAGAAAAACAAAATTTAATAGAGAAAATTGATCCACATACCATGATGGTTCCTAGAGGTGATAGAACCAATACTGTAATTGAGCCTTATATGACCGATCAATGGTTTGTCAAAACAAAACCTCTAGCTGAACCTGCTATTGATGCAGTTAAAAATGGTGATATTCGGTTCGTTCCTGAAAATTGGGAGAAAACCTATTTCAACTGGATGGAAAATATTGAGGACTGGTGTATTTCACGTCAAATCTGGTGGGGACACCGAATCCCTGCTTGGTACGACAAAACTGGAAAAATCTATGTGGCAAAAAACATTGAAGAGGCACAAAAACAGGCAGGTAATGATGTTGAATTAACTCAAGATGAAGACGTATTGGATACCTGGTTTTCCTCAGCTCTATGGCCTTTTTCAACACTAGGTTGGCCAGACAAGACTCCAGAATTTTCACGCTTTTATCCNACAAGTGTTCTTGTTACGGGCTTTGACATTATATTTTTCTGGGTTGCTAGAATGATTATGTTTGGAATAAAGTTTGCTGGCAATGTTCCCTTTAAAGATATATATATCACTGGACTCATTAAAGATAGTTACGGCCAAAAAATGAGTAAATCTAAGGGCAACGTTTTAGATCCGATCGACCTAATCGATGGTATTAGCTTAGAAGATCTGCTCGAAAAACGAACACAGGGAATGATGCAACCTGAGCTGACCTCAAAAATAAAAAAACAAACCGAAAAGGAATTTTCTAATGGGATACCGCCATTCGGTACCGATGCTCTTAGATTAACATTTACCGCCCTGGCCTCATTTGGACGCGACATTAAGTTCGACTTGAAGCGAGTAGAAGGTTATCGAAATTTCTGTAATAAGCTCTGGAACGCCTCTCGTTTCGTATTAATGAAACTTGAATCTCGATCAATTAGCTTTGATGCCGCCTTATCAATACCAGACAAATGGATATTGTCACGCCTCCAGCACACAAAAATTGCAGTTGAGAAGCACTTATCTGACTATCGTCTTGACCTGATGAGTCAAACTCTTTATGAATTTGTATGGCATGATTATTGTGACTGGTACCTTGAATTATCAAAACCACTTTTAAATGATAAAGAAACAAGGNCAGGTTGCGAAGCGACACTCATCAAGGTGCTCNCTGAAACCNTAACATTACTACATCCAATAATTCCATTTATTACCGAAGAGATTTTTGAGCAATGCCGTAGCCTGAATAATGATAAATCCGAAAGACTTATCACCAAGCCCTTCCCTGAAATAGATCAGACATTAATTAGTAAAAACTCTGAATCAGAGATCGTTTGGATACAAGAATTTATTCAAGGCATAAGACAAATTAGAGGTGAAATGAATATTGCACCAGGAAAGCCTTTGCCTTGCTTTATTCAAAATCTTAAGACTTCAGATGAAGCCTATATCAAAAACAATCTATCAATAATTACAACTCTTGCAAAGTTGGAGAGTATTAAGCAGCTTTCAGAAAATGATTCAGCTCCAGAGTCTGCAACCGCACTGGTCGGCGAAATGAAAATACTTATCCCATTGGCAGGTTTAGTTGACAAAGAGCAAGAAATATTAAGATTGAACAAAGAAATTGATAAATTAATCAAACACCAACAGCAATACTCAGGCAAACTAAATAATAAAAAATTTATCTCTGGGGCTCCAAAGGCGGTAGTTGAAAAAGAACAATCGAAACTCTCTTCAGTAGAAAAAGCCCTAGGAAATTTAGAGTTACAATTGAAAAAAATATTATCACTATGAAGCAAAATACTAAAAAAATTTCCACCAAAAAAACACAAATAAAACATTTTTAACTTTATACGCAAGATACACTAACATCAATCGTCACTATGAAACAATATAAAGCATTACCATTAGTTTTCTTTTTCTTAGCTACAATGGTTAGTGCCGATGCGATTGTNTATATTACAGATCAGGTAGACATACCTATCCGCTCAGATAAGGCTTTTGGTAATAATATTATCCGTTCTCTACCCTCAGGCACAGAACTGTCTATATTACAAATCACAGATGATAATGCTTGGGCACAAATCAAATATGAAGATACTGTTGGTTGGATTATTGCATCCTATTTATCTAAAGACCCACCAGCACGTGAAGAGTTAAAAAAACTAAAAAGAACCTATAACGCTAGCAAGTTACTAATCTCTAAATTTCAAGGTGAAAAGGAGGAATTAGAAAAGCAACTTGTATCTCTAAAACAAGAAAACACTGACCTTGTTGTTCAGAGCTCTAAGTCACAGGCTGAGAAGGCACACATTGAACAGATCTATCAAGACGCACTGAAGCTAGAGCATGAAAATGAGAGACTCATACAAGAAACACTTCAACTAAAGACAGAACTACAGTTGGCAGAAAACAACTCCCAAATAGAAAAAGACACAAGCTTAAGAAATTGGTTTATTGTTGGCGCTCTGGTGTTATTTTTTGGTATTGTAATTGGCTATATAGCGCCAGGACTTGTAAAACGTAGGCGATATTAATATCTGGAGAAATTTATGAATTTATTAAAAAAAGCACTTACTTTTGATGATATTTTATTGGTGCCTGCACACTCCTCAATTCTTCCTAAAGAGGTCGATTTAACAACACATCTTACCAAAAAAATTACTCTAAATACACCCATTATTTCTGCAGCTATGGATACTGTAACTGAAGCCAGGCTTGCTATTGCAATGGCTCAAGAAGGGGGTATGGGTGTTATTCATAAAAATATGTCTGTGGTCTCCCAGGCGAAAGAAGTGAGAAAGGTAAAACGATTCGAGTCTGGCATCATTAGAGATCCCATAAGTATTGAACCAAAAGCAACCATAAAAGATGTTTTTGAATTGCAAGCTCAGCACGGTATTTCTGCTCTACCAGTTGTATCAAACAAAACCTTAGTTGGCCTTATTACTAGTCGTGATGTGCGTTTTGAAACTCGCCTAGATGCACTTGTAGAGAGTGTAATGACTCCACAAAAGAAATTAATTACAGTCACTGAAGGTGCTTCAATGGATACAGTTCGCGCCCTTCTCCAAAAGCATCGTATTGAACGTGTGATGGTAACTGATAAAAGCTTTAAATTAGGTGGCATGATTACAGTTAGCGATATTAAAAAGACAAGTGACTTTCCAAAAGCTGCAAAAGACAGTCAAGAGAGATTAATTGTTGGAGCTGCAGTCGGTGTTGGAAAAGGTACTGGAGAAAGAATTAAGGCACTCGTCAATGCAGGTGTTGATGTTGTAGTAATTGACACTGCTCATGGTCACTCTAAAGGAGTCCTAGATCGGGTCAAGAAAACCAGAAAAGATTACCCTAACCTTGACATTATTGCTGGCAATATTGCAACCGCTCAGGCAGCACTTGATTTGGTGAAGGCTGGCGCTGACTGCGTTAAGGTGGGTATTGGTCCAGGTAGTATTTGTACCACTCGAATTATAGCTGGCGTAGGNGTTCCTCAGGTCAGTGCAATAGCGGACGTTGCTGATGCACTTAAGGACACTGAAATACCTCTCATTGCTGATGGTGGCGTGCGTTATTCTGGAGATGCTGCAAAAGCTTTTGCAGCCGGAGCCCACAGTGTCATGCTAGGTTCAATGTTTGCTGGAACTGAAGAATCTCCTGGAGAAGTTGAACTCTACCAAGGTCGTTCTTACAAGGCTTATCGAGGCATGGGTTCAATAGGAGCGATGGGTCAAGCTCATGGTTCCTCAGATCGATATTTTCAAGCTGAACTCGCAGCCGAAAAACTTGTACCAGAAGGCATAGAAGGTCGTGTACCTTTCAAAGGCTCTATTCGACCTATCATTTACCAGATTGTTGGCGGGATTCGCTCTTCAATGGGCTACACTGGCTGTAAAAACCTTNAAGCGATGCGCACAAAAGCAGAATTCGTTCAAGTAACCGCTGCAGGTATGACAGAGTCACATGTGCATGATGTTGCGATTACCAAGGAAGCACCAAACTACCATCAATAGAAAGTATCCTAGGTATCTATAGTTATAATTATTTTAGGATTTTTTATAGCCTGGCTTAGCAAGAATCTCTAAATAAAACGACTCTAGGTTTTCCGCCTCGGCTTCGCTAATACACTTACTTATTTCTGAAGCTAAAATAATCTCAGCTTTAACTTCTGTAGGGCCAAACTTACAATCAAAATCCCAATAATCAACACCATCAGGTAGTGGTTTTCTTTTCTCTCTTTTTAGGTACTTTTTAACATCACGTCTAACAGCCTCTATAAGTCTTGCTGGCTTAATTTTTGGATGGGTTAATTGAAATGTTTTTTTCATTATTTTTATCTTTTATTCCTTAAAAAGAGATGTATTTTTTTAATTAAACTAAATTTAAACAGCTTAAAAATTAAATTACTTTGACAACGCAATATATTCCTTTGATATTTTTCTTAGTCATATAGTCACTTTTTCTGATTTCTAAAATTTTCCATATATTGGTAGACTCTAAATTCTTAATTTTTGAGTCAAAGCCATATGAATCATAAACGCCTTCGTTGACAGTAAAACAAATAATTCCCCCAGGTTTAACTATTCGAACCAACTCATCTAGACGGTCCGAGCCTACATGGCCATGTGTAAAAACACCCACACAGAGGGCAGCATCATACTCATTATTTTCACAAGGAAGAGAGTCATTAAGACTACCGATAAATAGTTTAGAATAACCCCTCTGTTTTGCAATATCAATCATTTCCTGAGAAATATCAGTACCATCGAAATTACTAAAACTACCCTTCTCAAGTTCCACTCCAACCAAACCAGTACCGCAACCAACATCAATGATTCTTAGTGACTTGTCTTTAATATATTCTTGGAAAATTTGAACTGATAAAGGTTGTGATACTGTACCTAATAAATTGTCATTGTCATGATCATAGGCAGGTGCCCATTCTTTGTAGACAACTTGTAAATCTTCATCATTATGAGAATGAGTTAGATCTAAATTGTCATAAAATTTTAATCCTTTATTATTCTCACTCATATTCAAAAACTGGCTGATATATCAATATAGTTTTCCAAAAAATGTCTTCCGAGCAGTCTCAGATAACTGAACTCCAGGTTTTGAGTTGTATGCCAGAACTGATAGAACCCTAACTCTATTGCCTATGGTAGGAGTTACCCTATGGACAGCATTACGACCTCGAAATAAGACAAGACAACCAGGCTCCATAGAGAGAAGTTTTGGTCTACATTTACCATTAAGAAGATCTGTTACACCCTCATAGTTCATCTCATTGTTTTCAAAATCTCTAAAATCACGAATATATTCAAAAGAACCGCCATCTTCAGGTTTTTGAATTAATAGAGTAATCGCGAATGACGAATTATCAAAATGCCATCCTAATTCTTGACCCTCATTTGCATAATGAATATTTATCGAAGACAAGTCATCATCGTATTTATATAGGGATTTTTCATCGAGCACGAAACGAAGAAAGCTCTTAAATTCATCTGAATTATATAGAATTCTTAATGGCGAATCTATTGGTACTTGGTTATCGGTAATACATCCTTTTGAGGATACTATNTTTCTATTTCGTGCATGATTTGAAGAATAAGAATTATCAGAAGGCTCTAGATAAACATTATGGTTATTTACGCAAAAATAAGCTAAANGTTCCTGATTTTCAGCCTCCTTAAAAATTTTCTGAATTATATTTGGATGAAGCAATCCTTTAAGAACTAAAACACCTTCTTTATCCAAAGTTTCTTTGCATTTCAGCCGATAAGTTTCACTTTCTAAAGGATGTTTTACATTATCAACAATACTTGACAGGCGACTCTCAGTTTTATCCACAATTGTTTTAAATAATAAGAATAGAAACTAATTATATAGATGCTTAGAAGTATAAATTATAATTGTAATGTCCTAAATAACCCTAGAATAATCAAAAATCAACTGATAACAATGGGTTAACAGATTGTCATAACTAGTTAATTTAGTAAATTGGAGTAAAATAATTAGGGGATAATTCACTGGTTTTATGGATTTTGGTAAGTTTTATCTCAAGCATACCTACAGGGTATGTTTCAAATAAAGCTTATTGCGTTAAACCATAAAACTTTTTTTTATTTTATTGGAGACACAATATGAACATGAATATCGTTCAAAAAAGCTTTGCATTAGGCAATAGTAAAATCACATTTGAAACAGGAAGGATTGCTCGTCAAGCTCACGGTGCTGTTTTCGCTAGTATGGATGACACACAAGTACTGGTTAGTGTTGTTGGAGCAAAAGAAGCTAGAGCAGGTCAAAACTTCTTCCCGCTTTCAGTTGACTACATTGAAAAAACTTACGCCGCTGGAAAAATTCCAGGTGGCTTTTTAAAACGTGAGGGTCGTCCTAGCGAAAAAGAAACACTTACTTCTCGTTTGATTGATCGCCCTATTCGCCCCCTCTTCCCGAACGGCTACATGAACGAAGTTCAGGTAATGATCCAGGTCATTTCTGCAAATAAAAATGTCGACCCAGATATGCTGGCAATGATAGCCACTTCAGCTGCTCTTGCAATTTCAGGTGCCCCATTCAAAGGTCCTATAGGTGCAGCTCGTGTTGGCTACCAAGATGGCAACTATATCATCAACCCAACATACTCTGACCTGAAAACTTCAGACCTTGATATGGTCGTAGCGGGTACTAAAGATGCTGTTTTGATGGTTGAATCAGAGGCCAATGAGCTTTCTGAAGATATTATGTTGGGCGCGGTTATGTATGCCCATGAACAGTTCCAAGTAGTAATCGATAGTGTTGCTGAGTTTGCTAAAGAGGTTGGTGTATCTCCACGTGAGTGGGAAGCTCCAGCTGAAAACGAATCTTTGTTTTCTGATATTCAGTCTAAATTTGGCGATCAAATTTCTGAAGCCTACCAGACTGTTGACAAGATGGAACGTTACGAAAAAATGGGTCAAATTAAAGACACTGCTGTTGAAGAACTTGGTGGTGACGATGACGATTCACCTAGCTCTGAAGAAATCAAAAACTATATTAAAAAAATTGAAAAATCAACTGTCCGCGAACGAATTCTTAATGGAGAACCTCGCATCGATGGTCGCGATAGTTCGACTGTACGTGAACTTGCGATTGAGATTGGTGTACTTGAAAACACTCACGGTTCTGCACTGTTTACTCGTGGTGAAACGCAGGCTCTTGTGACTACTACACTAGGATCAAAGCGAGATGCACAGCTGATTGAAAAACTTGAAACCAATGACCGCATTGAAGACCACTTCATGCTTCACTACAACTTCCCTCCATACTGTGTTGGTGAAACTGGACGTGTTATGGGTGTTAAGCGTCGTGAGGTTGGTCATGGTCGCCTTGCACGTCGTGGTATTACTGCATGTCTGCCAAGTATTGAGGACTTTCCATATTCAATCCGAGTGGTATCAGAAATTACAGAATCAAATGGTTCCAGCTCTATGGCTAGTGTCTGTGGCTCTTCACTTGCATTGATGGACGCAGGTGTTCCTATTAAAGCTCCGATTGCTGGTATTGCAATGGGTCTTGTAAAGGATGATGATCGCTTCACAGTTCTAACAGATATTCTAGGTGACGAAGATCATCTTGGTGATATGGACTTTAAGGTTGCAGGCACATCACGTGGTATTAATGCCCTGCAAATGGATATCAAGATTGATGGAATCACTGAAGATATTATGTCAATCGCACTTACACAAGCCAAAGAGGCAAGACTTAATATCCTTGGGCAAATGAATCAGGTTATCAGTGAGCCAAATGAGGCTGCAAAGAATGCCCCTAAAACAAAGGTTATTAAGATACCTACTGACAAAATTCGTGACCTGATCGGCAAGGGTGGAGAAACGATCAGAGGCATTATTGCTCAATCTGGTGCAAGTGTTGATGTCGACGATGACGGTAACGTTAATGTGTTTGCTAACGATGATGAGGGCTTTGAAAAGGCTGTACAGATGGTTAAGGATGTTACCGCAGTACCAGAAGTTAACAAGGTATATACCGGTAAGGTTGCCAAGATCGTTGAGTTTGGTGCTTTCATAACAATTATGCCAAATCAGGATGGACTACTTCACGTTTCAGAGATTGCTCATGAAAGAGTTAATAAAGTTGAGGATTACCTTAAAGAAGGTGAAGAAATAGAGGTCAAAGTACTTGCAGTTGACCGAGGTCGAATTAAACTTTCACGTAAAGTTTTAATAGATAAGTAAGTTGATTTAAAGCCACCGAAAGGTGGCTTTTTTATTTAAATTATTGAATTTCATGCCTGACAATAAAATTATTGCACTTGAAGAAAAAATTGCACACATTCAACACATGCTTGATGATTTAAATATGGTCGTTTTTCGTCAGGGAGAAACGATAGAAAATCTCAGCAATCACATCAAAGAATTAAAAGAGAAACTGGAAAACTTAAAGAGCCCTCAATCCAGTCAAGTACTCATCAATGATGACAAACCTCCCCACTACTAGTTAGATTATTTTTAGTATTTAATACTCAATTGGTATATTATGAAAAGCAATTGATAATAAACCTATTAATATATTGAAAATTGAAAATAAAGAACTCACAGAAACGCTTTTAGCTCCTGATGAACCGCCTCCTTATATAATCCTTAATTCGGATGCAATTCTGCCAGTTCTGCTAGTTTGTGACCATGCCAGCAATAGTTTCCCACGGTCGCTTGGGACGATGGGCCTCGATTACCTGAATAGAGTTAGCCATATTGCACTCGACATTGGTGCGGGTGCAGTTGCCGAGTCGCTTGCCGACAATCTTGGTGCAACTGCGGTACTCTGTCAGTATTCGCGCCTGATTGTTGACTGTAATCGCAATCTAATCGATGACAGCGCATTTCTTAAATATAGCGATGGTGTTAACGTACCCGGCAATCACGACCTTCAAGAAAGTGAGAAGGAGAAACGGGCATCCGAAATCTATTGGCCCTATCACAACTCTATCAAAGATCAGATCGTTCGCCTAAAGAAGCATGGTATTGATCCAATTATTATTTCAATTCACAGCTTCACTCCTGTTATTAATGGCAATGACCGAGAATGGGAAATAGGCGTTCTCTGGGACAAAGATCCTGTAACGGCTGAGATTTTTTTAACTAGACTCGTCGAGGCAGGTTATTTGGTTGGTGATAATAAACCGTACTCTGGTAAAGATCCTGAAGACTTCACAATTGACTTTCACGCTGAATCAACTGGATTGCAGCATGTGGGTATCGAAATATGNCAGAATCTTATTAATNATGATGATGGTGTTAAGCTAGTGTCGGACACCCTAAAAGAAATCATTAGTACATATAGGATAGGTGCTAGAACAAAAAACATTGAAACACAGAAATCTTTAAGATGACACATGATGAGCCACAATTCACTCTAGGTATCGAAGAAGAATATCTGTTGGTTGATAAGGAGACTTGCAGCCTTGTCGTTGATCCACCCGAGTCTTTGTTGAGCGAGTGCAAGGAATTTCTCGGCATCAGGTTTCAAATGAACTTTTGCGCTCGCAGATTGAAATTGGTACAAAGGTATGCAAAAACATCCAGGAAGCTCGCCAAGACCTCGCGAAATTACGTAAACATGTCATAGAGGTAACTGGACAGCATGGTATTGCTCCGATTGCTTGTTCGACACATCCGTTTAGTCGGTGGTCCGAGCAAGAACTAACGCCAAAAGATCGTTATGAATTACTAACAACAGAAATGCAGGCGGTGGCTCGGAGAATGGTTATCTGTGGTATGCATGTACATGTAGGTATTAGTGAAGATGAATTGCGTATTGATTTAATGAGCCAACTCACCTATTTACTTCCCCACCTACTTGCATTATCCTGCTCATCGCCATTCTGGCATGGCGAGGATACCGGGCTAAAGAGTTATCGTCTAACCATCTTTGATAATTTGCCTAGAACGGGGCTACCTGAAGAATTTCAAAGTTACGCTGCTATCAGCGACATATACAAATCTTGATCAATGCTGGTGTCATGAAAGACTCAACCAAGATTTGGTGGGATCTGAGACCAAGCGCAAAATACCCTACACTTGAGACACGCATTATGGATGTCTGTACACGCATTGATGGTGCAATCTCACTAGGGCCCTATTGTCTCTACGATACGCATGCTCTACCGCCTAAGAATCAAAAATCAACGTTGGCGCGAATATAATCCTATGCTGATTAGGGAGAATCGCTGGCGTGCAATGCGCTATAGTTTTGACGAGGGACTCATCGATTTCGGCATCGGCAGCATTATTCCGTTCGAACAATTACTAGATGAATTCATAGAACTTACGTTTGAGGATGCAAAATCGCTCGGATGTGAATCGGAAGTTGCCGCTACAAAGGATATTTTGAGCCGAGGAACAAGCGCCCATCGTCAACTTAAAACTTACGAATTATCGATTGCTGCGGGTAATAATAGCGAAGACGCACTGAAAGATGTAGTGGATATGCTAATCAGTGAAACTGCAGAGGGTCTATGATTTAAGCATATTTTATACGCTTTATCATAACAAGAAGGGCCACCCCATTGAGTCCCCAAATTACACTAATTAGGTACATGTTAAAAGTTAGACCTAAGTATTCTGCCAAATAACCTACAAGGGCAGGTCCAAAAATAAAACCAGCAAAACCAAGAGTGACTAAATTTGAAACAGTCAAAGGGATTGGTTCGTCAGTTATATTGATGGCTTGGCGTATGACAATTGCAACAAAATTTGCCGTACCAAAACCAAAAATTACCATACCGATAATGATTACATATAAATTTGACGTCATTATGCAGAGAAATAGAATAATTCCAGAAAATATACTTAAATATCCTCCAATAAATCTCTCGCTAGAACGTTTGATTAGTTTTGATGCTAATAGTCTTGAAACGATCTCGCCAATATTAAACACAATAATAATAATTCCTCCTAAGAATAGAGGCGCCAACAAATCTCTTGTTAACCAAAGCGCTGACCAATCAAGGATGATACCCATGGTTGCATAATTCATCATCAGGAGAAATCCGAAAATTAATATATTGTTTTTTGGTAACCTAAATCTTGGAGTTTTTTCAAGGATTTCTAAATTCTTTACTAATCCAAGCCTGAAAATAGTTAATGAACCTAGTGTCAATATCGAACCTGAAAATAAAAATATTAGGCGAGGATCACTTATATTTTTTATGAAAAAGGCTGCTGCAATAGCTCCTACCAATGATCCTGCACTGAATGCTGCTTGATATGCAGGTGTAATTATTCGAGATGTTTTATTTTCAATCATTGAGATTTGAGATTGTGCAGAAGGGTGAAATAATCCAACACCAATCCCAAACGGTATGTAAGCCAACAAAAATAATAAGTAATTAGGTGCTGATACTAAAATCAAGGGACAAAAAGCGACAGTAACAAGACCTAATACCATGGAATTTTTTGTACCAATATTTGGCACAATATATCTACCTGANATCTGATTACTGATGAGGTTTGATATACCAAAAACCAGAAGTCCAAATCCTAATTCTGATTCGGAAATTTGTAACCTTTCAACATTCCAGGGAATATAAACAAAATAAACTCCAATCTGAAAAAGCATCAGGAAAGCGCCTAGAAAGCAGCTATATATAGTCCTGTCAATTGATTTATTTTCAGTCATTAATTGCTTAGCTTTTACCCTCTATAAAAATCAGTCTATTTAACTGAAAGAGCAGTTTCATCAATTGAAACTCCTTCCCAGCCCATTTTCATAAAGTTTCGGACATTTAAATGTGATGTTAAATCCTCTGGTGATTCGAGTACTGATTTGTAGTGCTCACCAAAACATCTTATTACATCTTTCTCATCTAGAGAGTGCATCAATCCAAAACAAAAAACTTTGGCTGAACCTTGGTTTTCGTCTTTAGGGTTGGTTAGACCATTATTCGTAAAAGCAATGTTTGAAAATATATACTCTTGCTCTATCAATTCAAGGAAATCAGAAAATTTTATCTGAACGCCTGATTTTAACTTTTCTAAGTATTGTTTAGTGTTCACTAGACCCTTAGGTATACATCGGGTTTGACTTTTTCTTGTCAATTTTAAGTTTTTTTATTGCACTTTTAAGCGTCTTTGAATCCAAGATCCCATCATCAACAAGCGCTTTCAATACTACATAAGTGATATAGTTGGAGTTTATTTCAAAAAAGTACCTTAACTCTTTACGAGTGTCTGACCGACCATAACCGTCAGTTCCTAAAACCTCATAATGTGCCGGTACATATTTACGAATCTGTTCTGCGTAATTTCGCATATAGTCAGTTGCAGCAATCACAGGACCTTTAGATTTCTTCAAACATTCAGTAATGTATGGCGTTTTCTTATTGTCGCCCTCTTGAAAGAGGTTGTCACGGTCAACAGACTGGGCTTCACGGGTTATTTCATTAAAACTAGTAACACTCCAGATATGGGATTTAACACCCCAATCCTTGTCAAGCATATCTGCAGCCTTTTCGACCTCTCTAAGAATGGCACCACTTCCCAGTAATTGAACTTCGACTTTAGATTTTCCAACTGTTTTTAAAGGATACATTCCTTTAATAATGCCTTCTTCTACTCCTTTTGGTATTGCAGGGTGAGTGTAGGTTTCATTCATTAAGGTGATGTAATAAAAAATATTTTCCATCTTTTCGTACATGCGTTGCATACCGTCGCGAATAATGACTGCAAGCTCATAGGCATAGGTTGGGTCATAGGAGACACAGTTTGGAATCGTATTTGCAACAATCAATGAGTCGCCATCCTGGTGCTGTAAACCTTCGCCAGCCAGAGTTGTTCTACCAGCAGTACCTCCCAACAAGAAACCTTTGGCTTGCATATCTCCGGCTGCCCAAGCAAGATCTCCAACTCTCTGAAAACCAAACTTTGAGTAATAGATATAAAACGGAATCATGGTGACATTGTGAGATGCATAGGAGGTTGCTGCAGCTATCCAGTCAGAAATTGCACCCGCCTCATTGATACCCTCTTGCAAAACTTGTCCTTTGATGTCTTCCTTGTACCACATCACTGTATCTGAGTCTTCAGGTTCATAGAGTTGCCCTGAGGAAGAATAAATACCCATCTGCCCGAACAGACCCTCCATGCCAAAAGTTCTGGCTTCATCTGGAATGATAGGCACTACTCTTGGACCAAGCTCTTTATCTCTAATTAATAGTGACAGGAAGCGCACAAACGCCATTGTGCTGGACATTTCCTTTTTGCCGCTAGATTCTAGTAATGGCTTAAAAACTTCTATTTTCGGTATATTGAACTTCTCTAACTCAAAACTTCTGCTTGGTAAATATCCACCCAATGCTTCTCGACGTTGCCTCAAGTATATTAACTCTTCACTATCTTCATCGGGCTTATAAAAATTAAGCTCCTCTGCATCCTTCTCAGTGACAGGAATGTCAAATCTTTTGGCAACTTTAATTAGGGCTTCTACGGCTAATTTCTTTTGATTGTGGGTGGTGTTTTTCCCTTCTCCTGCTTCACCCATCCCGTAACCCTTAACGGTCTTTGCCAAGATGACTGTAGGTCGGCCAACATGTTCCTTCGCCTTCTTATATGCCTGATAAACCTTGTTTGGATCATGACCGCCACGAGTAAGGGCAAAAATCTCCTCATCAGACATATGCTCAACGAGCTTTAAAAGTTCAGGATATTTCCCAAAAAAATATTCCCGAACGTAACCTCCATCCTTTGCTTTATAAGCCTGATACTCACCATCAACAACTTCCTCCATGCGCTGCTTTAAGAGCCCAGAGGAGTCATTTGCAAGGAGTGCATCCCATCCCCTACCCCAGATAACCTTGATGACATTCCAGCCAGCACCACGAAACATTCCCTCCAATTCTTGTATTATCTTTCCATTACCTCGAACGGGTCCATCTAGGCGCTGAAGGTTACAATTAATCACGAAAATAAGATTATCGAGTTTTTCCCTGCCAGCCAATGAAATCGCGCCCAATGATTCTGGCTCATCAGTCTCACCGTCGCCTATATAAGCCCAAACGGTTCTCTTGTCAGTCTTTATGATTTCTCGGTGATGTAGGTATTTCATGAAACGCGCCTGGAAAATAGCCATAATCGGACCAAGACCCATAGAAACAGTCGGAAATTCCCAGAAATTAGGCATTAGCCATGGGTGTGGGTAAGAGGAGAGACCTTCTTGGTTAGCCTCCTGTCTAAAGTTAAGCATCTGTTCTTCAGTAATCCTGCCCTCCAAAAAGGCCCTTGAGTAGATTCCAGGAGCAATGTGGCCTTGGAAGAAGACTAAGTCAGCACCCTGGTCCAATTTACTACCACGATAAAAGTGATTAAAACCAACCTCATAAAGTGTGGCACATGAAGCAAATGAAGCAATATGACCTCCCAACTCAGATGACTCTTGGTTCGCCTTAACGACCATAATCATCGCATTCCAACGGATAATTGACTTAATCCTATGTTCAATCTCGTGCTTAACGACTAATTCAGATTCTTGTTCTACAGGAATTGTGTTAAGGTAGGCAGTGTTGACACCTTCTGGGAGGTCCATTCCGTCTTCATGGGCCATATCAATGAGCTTCTGAAGGATGTATTTTGCTCTATCTTCTCCCTCAAATCTAGAAACAGACCTGAACGCTTCCAGCCATTCCGTAGTTTCTTGGGGATCAATATCTTTTTCAGACATAAAATATAATTAAATTCAATCAAAGATGTTCTTTATTTCAACTTTCGGGATTATTATCCTCAATAATTGAAGGTAAATTTACCTAATTAAAAACCTTAACAGCACTAGACTGGCTGCCAGGGATGACAGGCCAACTAGAGTTTGAATAATATCATTTGAAGGAAAAAAAAGATTTGAAAGATAAGCGCCAACAAATAACGCCAACAAAGGCATAAGATAGAGCTGGCTAGCACGCAAAAAAAGTTCTTTCGATGAAATCTCTAAAGTAATGGTGTCACCTGCCTTTACACCCTTCTGTAAAGGCCTTTTAAACAGACTGAAGCCTGAAAATAAATCCGAAAGAACCCCAGTACCGCATACACTTTTTGAAGAGCACGAATTACAGCCACTCTGTCTATCAGCTTTGATGGTCATCGAGTCACGTGTTATTTCAATTACTTCAAAATCTTCTTTCATTTTCTAAAATCATTCTTTGATAAAATAGAGATTACGCTTATTTTATCAACTATTTTAATGGATATTACAAGTTCGATCTTTAAAGCATACGATATTCGTGGAATTGTTGAAAAAGAGTTAACTCCCGAAGTAGTCAAATTAATAGGCATGGCGATTGGTAGTGAGTCAATTGCCCAAGGTGAGAGAGGCATAGTTGTCGGCAGAGATGGGCGCCTAACGGGACCTGTGCTATCCGAATCGCTGATATCTGGACTCATTGAGAGTGGCTGTCATGTCGTTGATATTGGCATGGTTCCGACACCTCTGGTGTATTTCGCGACCTATACGAAGGGTGCAAGCTCAGGGGTCATGGTGACTGGTTCACACAACCCTCCAGAATATAATGGCTTTAAAATCATGATTGCTGGTGAGACACTCTCAGCGGACAAAATCCAGAACCTGTATTCAAGAATCCTCAACCAACAATTTTCTTCTGGTTCTGGTTCTTCAACCTCAATCAATATTGACCAAGACTACATGGATACTATTAAGTCTGACATTGTCCTAGAGCGAGAACTCAACATTGTCGTTGATTGCGGCAATGGCGTTGCAGGAAACATCGCACCTAAACTATTTGAATCACTTGGTGCTAAAGTTTCTAAACTTTTTTGTTTGGTTGATGGAAGGTTCCCTAACCATCACCCGGATCCCTCAAATCCAGAAAACTTAGAAGATTTAATTAAAGAAGTTGTCGATACTGGAGCTGACTTGGGTCTTGCTTTTGATGGCGATGGTGACCGTTTAGGTTTGGTTGACAATAACGGCAATGTTGTTTGGGCTGATCGGCAAATGATTCTCTATTCAAGGGATGTTCTGAGTCGAATACCGGGTGCTAAAATTATCTTTGATGTAAAGTGTTCTTCCTTGCTGCCAAAAGATATTTCTGAGCATGGTGGTGAACCGATTATGTCACGTACTGGTCATAGCTTTATAAAAAACAAACTCAAGGAAACAGATGCAGAGCTTGGGGGAGAGATGTCAGGCCACATCTTCTTTAATGATCGTTGGTATGGTTTTGATGATGCTATCTATACTGGAGCTAGGCTACTAGAAATAATTTCAAAAACTGACAAAACCTGCGCCGAGATATTTGCCGAATTACCTGACAGTGTCAGTACACCCGAGATTAATATTCATTTTGATGAACAAGGCCAACAACACGATGCCATGAAGGTTCTCTCCAACAGTGTTGACTTTCCAGGTTCTGAAATTAACACCATTGATGGTGTCAGAGTTGACTATGAAAACTGCTGGGGTTTGGTGAGAGCTTCCAACACCACACCCTGTTTAGTGTTGCGTTTTGAGGGTAATGACAAAGAGGCATTAAAGTCCATTAAAAATCAGTTCAAAGATTGGCTAGAAAAAAATAATATTTCAACTAAAAATTTATAGTAAATAAGCAATAAAATAAGGTATAAATATACATCTATTTTTACAAGGTTTGATGACTTGTAAAACCTTTTAACAGACATTAGACTCTAAGGGAAAACAATGGCTGGTAATTTAGAAATTACACTATCAGATCGTTTAAGAAAGTCTCCATATTACGAAGCTACGCTTCGTTCTGGAGCTAAAAGTTTTACTATCTATAACCGCATGCTTATGCCTGTAGTTTACGAGGGATCAGATAATGACTACTGGAATCTGATTAACAATGTCACGCTCTGGGATGTTGCCGCCGAACGTCAAGTTGAGATAACCGGAAATGACGCCTACCGTTTCGTGGAATATATCACCCCAAGGGACCTCTCCAGCCTTCAGATTGGACAAGGTAAATATGCACTGATTACTGATGAAAATGGCGGCGTCGTCAATGACCCTATCATACTTCGTTTGGGTGAGAACCATTTTTGGCTTTCAATCGCGGACAGTGACGTCCTTCTTTGGACTCGTGGACTTGCCTGTGGACTTGGTTGGGATGTCCAGATTAATGAGCCTGATGTCTCCCCACTGGCTATCCAAGGACCAAATAGTTTACCTTTAACGGTGGATCTTTTTGGTGACTGGGTTAAAGAGCTTAAATATTTCTTTTTCAAGGAAACTGAACTGGACGGAATACCTTTAATTGTTCAACGTTCAGGTTGGAGTAAACAAGGTGGCTTTGAGCTCTACCTAAGAGATGGAGCTCAGGGTGAAAGACTCTGGGATATGGTTATGGAAGCAGGCAACAAATACGACATTAAACCGGGCTCTCCAAACAACATTGAAAGAATCGAGTCAGGCCTTTTTTCCTGGGGTAATGACATGGATCTAAACACTAATGCACTTGAATTGCCACTTGAAAAGTTTTGTCAGCTCGACAAGAGTGCTGAATACTTGAGTCGTGACGCACTCCACAAAATTAGATCTGAAGGTGTTGCTAGGAAAGTGATTGGTTTAATTATTGAGGGTGAAGCATTCGTCGGTGGTTGCGCTAGCCCATGGAAGGTCTCAAGTAGCAACAAAACATGCGGAAAAGTCACCAGTGCTGCATACTCTCCAAGATTGAAAAAGAACATAGCCATTGCAACGATGGATACAGGTTTTAATGCTATCGGTTCAAAAGTTGATGTAGATACTCCTTGGGGTTCAAGGATAGCAGCAGTAACGAACATACCATTCAACTAAAATCGTAGAAGACAGTATCATTACTCAATGAATGTGATATTCTGTATCTCTAGCTAATATTGTTTGGAGACTTTTATGCCTAAAATGCTAGTCCCTTTGGCCGAGGGTTTTGAGGAAATAGAGGCTATCGCTATTATTGACGTTTGTAGACGGGGTGGCATTGATGTCACAGTTGCTGGAGTCACTGAAATGACCATTAAAGGTGGCCAGGGAATCGAAGTTGCCGCCGACTGTCTATTAGACTCATTGGACATCGATAACTTCGATATGATTACCTTGCCTGGAGGCTTAGCAGGAACTTTGGTGCTCAGTGAGAGCGAAAATGTTCAATCAATACTGAAGCAAATGAAAGAACAGGGTAAATACATTGGTGCCATCTGTGCAGCACCTNTAGCACTTCACACTGCTGACGTTCTGAATGAAGAGTTTACGTGTTATCCGAGTATCGAAAATCAGATAAGAATTGACGGCTATCACCATGACCAATCTACCATTATCGATGGCAAAGTGATGACTTCTCAGGGGGTCGGAACTGCTATAGATTTCGCTCTTAAAATTGTCAGAGAACTGCAAGGAGAATCCTCATTTAAAGAACTTAAAGAAAGCATTCTAGCATAGCTCTATCTCACACATCAAACGCAATTTGGACTCTTATCTTTTATATATTTAAAGTTAATCAAAGTGACTTAAACATTTTAATGTGGTCAATTCCAGCTTCTTTGTAAATCTCACCAACACAAACAAAACCAAGATCTAAATAGAAACTATGAGCATGCCATTGCGAAGACAACCAAACCTTTTCTAGATTCATGTCTTGGGCCCACTTAATCAGATCTTTCATAATTGACTTGCCAATTCCAAGGCCTCGGTAATTCTTTAGAACAGCGACTCTACCAATATGCCCATTATTTAATATTCTGCCAGTGCCTATTGGCAGACCATCAACAAAAGCCAAAACGTGTTTCGCTTCGCCATCAAGGCCATCAATTTCTAGCTCTTCTGGTACATTCTGCTCATCAACAAAAACCTCGTATCTTATTGCACAGATATCCTCAGTATGGGATTCATAGTCACAAATTATGGATGTAATATTCATTCAAATATATTCTGTCTACCAGGTCACAAAAAATAGGTTAATTGCAAGAGCAAAATATATTAAAGCTGCAAGTATGTTAAGGTTCTTGTTTACCGTTTTCGATTTCTTGAGAATATCTTCCAGAAAGCTAGCTAGATATGCAATTGATGTAAAGACACAAAGCGCACTGAGGATAAATAACAGTCCAAGTAAAAATATTTGGATTGTGACATTGTCATTGCTGGTGTTTACAAACTGAGGTAAAAAAACCAAAAAAAAGAGCGCCACTTTTGGATTGGTTAGATTCATAATAACGCCAGTAAAGTAGTATGACCGATTTGTACTGTCTCTGTCAGTTCCACCTAAATTTAACTCTTTGTTTTGAACAGAAAGCCATGCGAGATAAAGAAGGTAGCACGCACCAACGATTTTTAGTCCATTAAAAGCAATTGCACTAGTTTGAAAGATAACGCTAACGCCTATCGCAACAAGCACTGTATGCCCTATCAAACCTGTGCATAGACCAAGCGTGATGTAAAAACCAATCCTCCAACCCTTTAAAGCTGAATGACTCATTACAAAGAGATTATCTGGGCCAGGGACTAGACTTAAAACTACCGAGGCGGTAACAAAAGCGATTAACGTTTCAATACTTAATACTTCAAACATTTACGGGTCTCACAATTAACTATTTACTAAAAACTTCAGAGGGGTTTCGATAAGCCTTTAATTCAATCGCATTACCAGAATAGTCCTCAAAAAACATGGTTGCCTGTTCTCCTAGTAAATCTTGAAATCGAACACTAGGTTCAACAATAAATTTAATATCTGCCGATTGAAGCTTGTCAGCCAAATCATGAAAACTGTTCCAATCAAGAACACAACCAAAGTGAGGGATAGGTACAGAAATATTTTCCACCTTTGAGGTGGTTTTGCTTCTTTTAACTAACTCACCTACATGAAGCGACAGTTGATTGCCAAAAAAATTAAAGTCAACCCAGGTGTCTGTGCTTCTACCCTCTTGACACCCCAAAAGTTCACCATAGAATCTTCTTGCAGAATCAAGATCGCCAACTGTATATGCTAGATGAAAAACATTCATACATTAAGCTCCATCAAAACATCCAAATAGTTAGTGTTGAAATATCAAGATTTATCTCGCTTACATTTCCAACAATAATCGAACGTTTCATCGTTCATTTCAAGGCACTCACTACACTGCCACATCGCTGTCTTAAGTTCAACGTCAAGCGACTCAATGATGTTCATCGATGAGCCAAAATCGTCATCATTTACAATCCATACTTCTGGCCATGTATCGATAGGGGCCAAACCTCCTGCAGCGCTCGATGCATATTCTTTATTAAGAACAACTTCAATTCCATGTTCGCTCAAAATGTTCCTCACATTCAGAACTATTAAGCGATTTTCATGAGTATATACAAGCTTCATAAGGTTAACAATTAATCGTATTTGAAGTTCTTAGCAGAAGTTTGATACCTCTTAGCTTAGATAACCAATGTTGCCAAACCTAAAAAAGCAACAAAGCCAATCACATCAGTAATCGTAGTCAGTATGACACCTCCCGCCAATGCGGGGTCAATTTTAAGTTTAGTCAACAATAGTGGTAAAAACGCACCCGAAAATGCAGCAACGACTAAATTGACAATAATAGACAAGCCAATAACAACACTCAACACAACATCATTAAACCAATAATAGGTTACGAAGGCAATGACGATTGACCAAATAATACCGTTCAATCCACTAACCGCAACCTCTTTATTGATTAGGGATTTGATATTGGCTGTTGTCACCCTACCAGTTGCAATACCTCTTGTCACTATGATTAGGGTTTGAGTTCCAGCAATACCTCCCATACTGGCAACTACAGGCATTAGAATGGCTAGTGCAATTTTTTGCTGTAAAGTTGCCTCGAATAAGCCAATAAAATATACCGCAATGAATGCAGTCACTAGGTTCACACCAAGCCAGATACTGCGACGCATTGTGCTTTGAATAATCGGTGCAAAAACGTCCTCATCTTCATCTAAACCAACCATTGACATCACTGAGTGCTCAGCCTGATCTCGGATAACATCAACCACATCATCGATTGTAATCCTTCCAACCAATTGATTGTTTTCGTCAATCACTGGGGCAGAAATTAAATTTCTTTGCTCAAAAAGGAGTGCCACTTCAGCTTCATCTGTGTCGGCATGGATTGGTTTTGAAGAATCACTATTGATTAGCGACATGATGACCTGTTCAGGCTCCTCTGTCAGAAGAGTTGATATGAGAAGAGAACCTAAATAAGTAAAATTCCTATCAACAACAAACACCTGATCTGTGTCGACAGGCATCTCCTTAAGCAGCCTTAAGTAACGAAAAACAGCACTAATGGTGACATCTGGTCTGACCGTAATGAAGTCGGTATTCATTAATCCGCCGGCAGAGTCTTCAGGGTATGCCAGGACCTTGTTGAGGTGTTCTCTGTGCTTGAAATCTAATGTCAGTAACAGACTATGGACAGCTGATTCCGGGAGATTTGGAACAATATCAGCCAAATCGTCAGTATCCAGGTCTTCAGTTGCCTTAACTAAGTCATCAACCGACATCTCATCGATCAACTGGGATTGAACATCCTCGTTGACTTCCTTTAGCACCTCGCCCTGAATAGAGGCCTCTATGCCTGGCCAAATAACAGTCCGATCCTTTGGTTTTATGGCTTCCAGAAGGAGTGCAATTTCACCGGGATGCAAATCTTTGAGTTGGTCTTTTGCCTCCTCATGGTTTGAAGCTTCTANNGCNGTCATTAAATTTTGTAGGCACACTTCGAAAGAAGTGAGTTCAATTTCAGCCATAATTACAATCCGTCATCAATAGGAACATATCAAGCCAAGCTTGTTATGCAAAAATTGGACATATTATAATTTATATGGACTAGCCTCTGTGGCTATGTAGTTTTTCTTTGTGCCTTAATATTTGTGAATCTAACTTATTGATGACTTTATCAATGGACGCATACATGTCATGACTTTCCGCTTTTGCAAATAAATCAGCGCCCCTCACGTGAATCGTGGCTTCAGCTGTTTGAACGTCTTTTTGCACTTCCAAAATCATATTGACGTTCATTACTTGGTCAAAGTGGTGTTTAATTTTTGAGAGTTTTTCGCTTGTATGTTGCTTGAGGGCTGGTGTGATATCGAGATGGTGGCCTGAGATGTTTAATTGCATTTTTACTCCTTAAATGAATGAAATAAAATATAAATAAAAACAACTATATTGTGTCATAAAGTTCTAACAAATGTTGAGTTTTTTATCTTTTTTTTCAATAGAATTTCAGAAAAATATAATCACAAGACTAGGATATAATTACTCTTTTAAATATTTTGAAAGAGAAATGCTAAGCACTATAAAGCTTTTAAGAAAAAATATGGTTCGAAGACTTAGTCTTCTGACAGTTTTATCAATGGCGGTTCTATTGCACTAATAATGCATTCAACTTAGTTTCAAAGGCCCCATTATGGGGCTTTTTTATTTTTTTAAATGGAAACACTATGTCAAATTTAATGTCTAACTATTCACCTCTCGATGTGACCTTCGCAAAGGGTAGAGGTTGCTGGCTCACTGATACTTCTGGTAAGAGGTATTTTGATGCACTCTCGGGGGTTGGTGTGGTTAATCTTGGTCATTGCCATCCTAAAATCACTCAAAGCATTATAGAGCAGTCACAAGAACTATTACACACTTCGAATTGTTACCGTATTGGACACCAAGAGGAGCTTGCGGTGCGACTGTGTAAGTTAGCCAACATGGATAAAGTGTTTTTCTCTAATTCTGGTGCCGAGGCTAACGAGGCGGCGATTAAGATTGCTCGACTTTTTGCTCGACAAAAAGGCATTGATATACCAGTTATTTTGACCGCAAAAGAAAGCTTTCATGGTCGCACAATGGCGACACTTTCTGCAACAGGGAGTAGTAAAGTCCAGGCCGGTTTCTCACCCCTAATGAGTGAGTTTATACATGTCGATTTTGATGATGTCGATGCCATCAATCAATACAACGATAATAAAAACATTGTCGCCGTGATGTTGGAGCCTATCCAGGGAGAGGCCGGCGTGATTATTCCTCAACAAGACTATCTAAATGAAGTCAAGGCAGTATGCGAAAAGAACGATTGGTTGTTTATTTTGGATGAAGTGCAATCTGGCATGGGTCGTTCCGGTAAGCTCTTTGCTCACCAATACAACGATCTAACTCCTGATGTGCTTTGTTTGGCGAAAGGGCTTGGCAATGGCGTCCCAATCGGAGCCTGCCTGGCAAAAGGAAGGGCCGCTGAAATGCTTATAGCTGGCACTCATGGCTCAACTTTTGGAGGCAACCCATTGGTCTGTAAGGTTGCTTTGAGCGTTTTAGATGTCTTTGAAGAAGACGCAATCCTTGAAAACGTTAATGCGATGAGTGATTACATTAATAATCAACTCAAAAAAAATCTAGAAGACTGTTCTGCAGTGACCCAGATTCGTGTTAAAGGTTTAATGATAGGTATTGGACTGGATGAAAATATTATCGATTGCACTCAATTACTTCAAAAAGCACTGGAAGACGAATTACTGATTAACATCACAGGTAACTCGATTAGATTGTTGCCTCCGCTGATTATCACTCAGCAAGAGGTAGACATTTTGATTAAAAAGATTATAAAATTAATCAACGCCTAGGACATATTATGACAAAACATTTTATCGATTTTGATAACCTCTCTTTCGAAGTATTGCAGAACATTATTGATCGTGCAATAGCTCTTAAAAAGGAGCACAATGAGGGTGTCATCAATAATTCATTTAAAAACAAAACCCTGGCAATGATTTTTGATAAACCATCGACTCGAACTAGGGTTTCTTTTGAAGCAGGAATGACGCAGCTGGGAGGTCATGCTCTTTTTCTCTCAAACATAGACATACAGATAGGTAGGGGTGAGCCGATAACTGATAGTGCCATTGTTATAAGCTCCATGGTTGACGCTGTGATGCTTCGAATATCCTCTCACAAAGACATTATTGAATTCTCTAAACACTCAAATAAACCTGTCATTAACGCCCTTTCTGATCTGTCACATCCCTGCCAAATACTGGCCGATTTGATGACCTTTCAAGAACAAAGAGGATCTATAAATGGCAAAAAAGTAGCTTGGATTGGCGACGGCAATAATGTTTGTCAGACCTATATGCAGGCAGCTGAAATATTCGGCTTTGATTTAACTATCGCGACTCCAAATNGCTATGAACCAAATCATTCGTTTGTTGAAAGATATCAAAACAATATCAATTATTGCANTAGCCCAATGGANGCCTGTGAAGTTGCCGACCTTGTGGTGACAGATGTTTGGACTAGTATGGGCAAAGAATCGGAGCAAAAACAGCGAGAATCAGCTTTCAAAGGCTACCAGGTCGACCAAAAAATGATGTCTGTTGCAAACAGTGATGCTCTATTTATGCATTGTCTTCCTGCACACCGTGGTGAAGAAGTTAGCGCAGATGTGATTGACGGCAAGCAGAGTGCGGTATGGGATGAAGCCGAAAATCGCTTGCATACCCAAAAGGCGTTACTGCTTTATCTCATCGAAGCTTAACCATCCTGAGATACTTCGAGTTTCGCCTCATNGTAGAACTTTACTCCTCTCTCAATTTTTTCACGACCCTTCGATACACGCCAACGATTG
>JGI26061J44794_1000236_pt1 | contig 26925 bp, 27 predicted proteins | sample MarorgKNORR_S2LV_5_FD_44794 | JGI IMG/M metagenome (IMG submission 44794) | reverse complement strand
TACCGTAGAAATCCGAGTTATTCGTCTGAAATCGGCTGGCTGACCTTCGCGGCCAATCGCAGTAAAATAGGTTATCGAAACTTTGGACTTGCACAGTTAGGTTTGGGATAGACGAGGTCTTGGCCATTGCGTCACATAATCCACGCCGACCTGGACGCCTTCTACGCCGCCGTTGAGCAGTTGGACAACCCGGAATTGGTTGGCAAGCCGGTGCTGGTCGGCGGCCGCCCAGAGAACCGGGGCGTCGTCGCCACCGCTTCCTACGAAGCCAGGGTGTTCGGCGTGCGCTCAGCCATGCCCATGCGAACCGCCGTCCACCGGTGCCCCCAGGGGATAATCGTTCCGCCCAGATTTAGCCGCTATAAGGAAAAATCGGGCGAGGTCATGAGCATCTTTCGTGAACTCACCGACCTGGTGGAACCCCTCTCCATGGATGAGGCATATTTGGATATCACAGCGGTAGTGGAAGGGGGAGAAAAGCCGCTGGCCGTCGCCCTGGACCTGAAACGCCGAGTCGCTGATGAGACCGGCCTGATCGTATCAGTGGGTGTGGGCACCTGCAAGACAGTAGCCAAGATCGGGTCGGACTTGGACAAGCCCGACGGTCTGGTGGTGGTCCAACCCGGCGACGAAGCGGAGTTTTTGGCGCCCTTGGCGGTGAGCAAGCTCTGGGGCATCGGCCCAAAGACTGCGGAACGCCTCCACGACGAGGGCATCGAGACCATCGGGCAGTTGGCTGACCAGCCGCTGGAATGGTTCGCCCGGATGTTTGGCAAACGCGCCGCCGGCGTTCGCGACAAGGCCATGGGCCGGGACGACGATGCCGTCCACACGGAGAGCGCCTCCAAATCCATCTCATCTGAGACCACGTTCGTTACCGACGTCGGGGACGAGACCGAGCTAAGAGAGGTGGTGGAACGCAAAGCCGTGGGAGTGGCCCACTCTCTGGAAAGAAACGGCCTTAGAGGCCGGACAGTGAAGCTGAAGCTGCGGCTGGCCGACTTCACCACCTTCACCCGTCAATTTACCTTGCCCTACCACACCAGCGACGAAGAGCCGATCAAAGAGGCCGCCTGGGCGTTGTTGGCGGCGGAATTGGAACCGGGCCGGACCTTCCGCCTGTTGGGCGTCGGCATGACCAACTTCGGCGAAGATACCGAGGCAGTGGAACCGGTGGTGCAGCAGTTACCGCTGTTTGGCGATGATGAGGGCCTGGCAGGAGCGAGTTCTGACGAATAAAAGGGCAGCGACCTAGGCCTGTCACCCCGGGTGAAGCGAGGGGTCTCTTGGTTTTTCGCAGGCGCTGGCCCGTCGGCAAAGAGATTCCTCGGCTAAGGCCTCGGAATGACAGTGGAAGAGAAGGGTGTTGTCNACNGTCTAGCNCCTACCTGAACAGGTCCTTTTCCGAACCTCGCAGTATCCGTTGGATGCTGGCGTCTTCGTCAACGGTGTATTGGTAGCCCCGGATGATGCTGACGGGTACTCTGTCCACCTTGCCGCTGACCAGTTCCCCCGCGGCGGCCAGTTCGTCGCCGACGGCGATCTCGGTGGTGAACATCTCGTGGCCGTGGCTGTCCATCTGGCCGACGTAGCTGCGGATGGGGTCGATACCGGCAACGCCGATGGCCACATCCGTGGCGGCGTTGCGCCAGGGCCGGCCAAATGTGTCTGAGACGATGACGGCGACCACGATGCCAAGGCGGTCTTTCACTGCCTGCCGGATGCCTCGGGCCGAGGCGTCGGAATCGTCTGGCAGCAGCGCCAGGGTGTCCTCCCCCGGGATATTTGATGCGTCGATACCTGCGTTGGCGCAGTAAAACCCGTGCTTGGTCTCGGAGATGATCACGCCGCGGTCCATCCGGACGATGCGTTTGGACTCCCTGAGCACCCACTCGGTGTGACGCGGGTCTCGCCGGTGGCCTTCGGTTATGGCGATGGCCAACGGCGATGCTTCAACATCGCTTATCTTTACGACCTTGCCTTCCACCTTGGAGATGATCTTCTGGGTCACCACCAGGATGTCCCCGGCTTCGACGGCAGTGCCCTGGGCCTGGGCTGCGTCCATCATCGGCCCGGCTAAGTCATCGCCGTCCTTGAACTCAGGCATGCCCTCGATTCCGATAACCCGCACTTCCGGCGGCATGGCGTCGCACCTCTCGTAGAGTGGAGGATAGTATAGCCCCCACCAAACCCCTGTGCTACAATTCCAACTGCCTACAGCCTNGCTTCTTGGGCGAATTCACGCCTGATTCTTGGCCGTTGGCGAAACTTCCAACCAGTAAATTCGAAGGTGCATCACGTGTCTTCTTCCACATCTGAAACTCCGGGGGAATACAGGAAAAAGGTCTACACCAAGTTCGGCGACTCCGGAGAGACCAGCCTGCTCTACGGGGGCCGGATCTCAAAGAATAGCCCAAATACTGAGGCCTATGGCATCACCGATGAGGCCGTATCCGTGATGGGTATGGCCCGGGCCATGACCAGCGACCAGCGTGTGAACGACCTGTTGCGCGATCTGCAACGCGAGCTATTCACCATCGCCGCCGAATTGGCCACCGACCCCGGCAAATACGAGCTTTTCCAGCAGCATTTCAAGCCCGTAACCGCAGAGATGGTTACATCGCTGGAAGCAGCCATCGACTCTTTGGAAGAGGAGTTTGAGATGCCCAAGGTTTTCATCCTGCCTGGCGGCTCGCAGGCATCGGCAGCCATCGATCTGGCCCGCTGCGTGATCCGAACAGCCGAACGCCGGGTCGTCGCCATGGCCGAGCAAGACCTGCTCACCAACAATCTGATCATGACCTACCTAAACCGCCTGGGCGACCTACTGTTCGTCCTTGCCCGTTACGAAGACCGGGAGATACCCATAGAACGGGCGACGTAACCATATCCAATTCCGCTGGTTGAATTACAAAACATCCGCTCGTCCTGAGCCCGTCGAAGGATGCGCATAAGTCATGCTCCAGGCGGAATGACAAATTAGGCCCCAACCCGTCATTCCAGCGAAGGCTGGAAACCAGGATGCTCCCATAGATGACGTTTGGTTAACCAGAGCGATCTGGATTCTGGCCTTCGCCAGAAAAACGCGGGTGGAATCGCTCTCCGAGTGCCGTTCCTCCTGAGCTCGTCGAAGGACGCGCATNTGTCATGGTTTGCCCGGACGNCCAATCCTCTAGCCAAGGGAACGTTCGACGGAATCCCGGCGAACGGATCTAGATGGTAGAAAACAAAAAGAAGCCATCCAACTAGGTGCATAGAAAAGCAAATGAAATTGGTGGTAATAGATTACGACTCGGGCAACCTGCGCAGCGTGTCGCGGGCATTGGAATCCCAGGGCGTGACCCCGCTGGTCACCGGCGACGCGGCGGAGTTTGACGCCGCCGACGCCATGGTGCTGCCCGGCGTAGGTTCAGGACCCGCGGCCATGGACGCCCTGGAACAGCGAAACTTGGTCGGCCCCATCCGCGACTACATCGCCTCGGGAAGGCCATTCTTGGGCGTCTGTCTCGGCCTGCAGCTCCTGATGGACCGGACCGAAGAGGGTGACGCGCCCTGCCTGGGAGTGGTGCAGGGGAACGCGAAATTGCTCCCGGCCGGACTGAAAGTGCCACACATGGGCTGGAACAGCGTCAAGTTCAACTCTCCAGAGTCAGACCGGCACTCCGCATTGGCCGGCATCTCCCAAGACAGCTATTTCTACTTCGTACACAGCTACTACGCCGCGCCCGAAGACTCCGACGGCGTCAGCGGCACAACCGAATACGGAATCCCGTTCTGCAGCATCTACGCCAAAGACAACCTGGTCGCCACCCAGTTTCACCCGGAGAAGAGCGGTCCGGCTGGGCTGAGGTTCTACAAGAACTTTATCGGGATGGCCGGCGCCAAATAAGCCGCATCCGGCTATCCGCAGGCCCAATCCCTGGAAGATATATGGAAGTAATCCCCGCCATAGACCTGAAAGACGGCCGTTGTGTCCGTCTCTTTCAGGGCGACTTCGATCAGGAGACGGTGTTCTCCGATGACCCGCTGGCCATGGCCTTGTCGTGGCAAGAACAGGGTGGCCATCGGCTGCACTTGGTTGATCTGGACGGAGCCGTCCAAGGAAAACCAGTCCATCTGGAAGTGATCTCAGCCATCGTCCGCGGCCTGGACATCCCGGTCCAGGTGGGTGGCGGCATCAGGGACATGGCCGCCGCCGACGCCTGGCTGGAGGCCGGCGTCGACCGGGTTGTTATTGGCACCGCCGCGGTAAACGACCCAGATATGGTGAAAGAGGTCTGCCGCAAACATAGCGCACGGCGGGTTGTGGTCTCGGTGGACGCCAAAGACGGGCTCGTCGCCGTCAAGGGATGGAAGGAGACCAGCAGTGTTACCGTGCTTGAACTCGCCCACCAGATGGCTGGATTAGGGGTTGAGCGGCTGCTTTATACGGACATCGCCAGGGACGGCGCTCTGACCGGCCCCAACCTGACGACCAACGCCCGCTTGGCCAAAGAGACGGGCCTGGCGGTATTGGCGTCGGGGGGTGTTGCGACCGTAGAACACATCAAAGAGTTGGTGCCAACAGGAGTGGAAGGTGTGATCGTGGGGAGGGCCCTATATACGGGGGCGGTCAGCCTGCCAGAGGCCCTGGCTGCCGTAGGTTAGTCAGCGGTCGTCTGACTTGATGGAGAGCCCTGGCTGCCAACATCGCCCTGTTCTTTGAACCGGGCGGCCAAGCGCTCTTCAGCGTTGGCGAACCAACCGGCCCGAAGCACGTCCATCAGGATGAAGTCATGGGCCATCCGCCGGACGGGTTTCACGGCGTTGAACCCGCACTTCGAGAAACTCTTCTGGGCCCGCCCGTTCCATTCCAGTGTGTGCAGATAGACCCGCTTCAGGCTGCGGGCGTTGAACATGTGGTCCAACAGTGTGGTCACCGCGTCGTACCCGTAGCCGTCGCTCCAATAATCCCGGTCGCCAATGACGATCCCTAGTTCGGCTTCCAGGTTCACCGTGTCCATGTCGTAGTACATGCAATTGCCGATGAACCGGCCGTCCAGCGTGTCGATGGAATAATGGTGGGAGCCGGGGGTTGGGTACTTCATCTGGTCTTCGAACAGCTTGAGGTAGCGCTCGAAGGACATGGTCAAAGGGATAGCAGCGTCCAGGCGGGCCAATTCCGGGTCGCTCCGCCACCGGTAGTCGTTCTCAGCGTCGTCTGACCGTTTGTCACGCAAGACGATCCTGCCGCCATATAGTTCCGAATAGGGGCCTCCGCCCGGGACCGCCATTAGATTAGCTCCTCTCTTCCGAGTCGGCGCCGTCTTTCTCGGCGATCAGCTCCAATGCCCGCTCTAGCACGTTCACCTCGTTGGCGTAGGCCAGGTTCTTAAGCGCGTCTTTTACGTCGAACCACTGTACCACGTCAAACTCTGGGTCGTGTTGGTCCGTCGCCCCGCCTACCGGCGCCATCAGATAATAATGGACCGTCTTGTGATACCGGACGTCCCGGTCCCGGTCGGCGAACCAATAATCGATGCTTCCCAGTGACCCCTTTATCTCAACTTCCAGTCCGGTTTCCTCCCGGACCTCCCGAAGGGCGGTCTCCTCCAGNGTCTCTCCGGCGTCAGGAGTGCCCTTGGCCAAACTCCACCGCACCGGCTGGCTACGGCCGCAAAGCACTGTCTCCAACCGGCCGGCAATGGTCTGATAGACCACGCCTCCAGCCGAGACCGGGTTTTCGACCCGGGATTTGCCATTCATATAATCGTGTCCTTCTGTGAGTCCAGGTCCAGCCGGGCGACGGCATGTAGGCCCATCCAGCCTTTGGTGTGTCTAACCGCCGCCGATGGCCGGGATGAAGTGGACTTCGCTGTTCTCTCCAACCTTCTGCAGCAGACCCATGGTCGCAACGTCGCCATCAATGGCGACGGCCAGGTTGGGGCGAATATCGTCGTCTTCCACCAGGCGGTCTTTCATTCCGGGATAAAGACCGTCTAATTGTTCAATGACTTGGCGGACGTTCCGTGCTTCCAGTTCGACCTGCTTAACGCCGTCCGTCAACTTTTGGAGCATGGTTGGGATGAAGATCTTGGCCAACTTCCGGGGTTTTCTCCGAGTTCCCAGATATGGCGGCGCGATTCGGTCCGCCGTATCCAGGTTCTGATATGGCGGTTNGGTTGTCAACCCCATACTCGGCCGATTCCTGAGAGGTACCACCATNGCCCTCCTCTCTTTTTGGGAAATGACGGTGTGTTCCAACGTCATTCTGGCGAAGGCCAGAATCCAGATCGCTTGCCCAAGCCAAGCATGTTCCTACGGGGCCTACTTGGATCCCAGCCTTCGCTGGAACGACGATTGGTTATTCGGCCATTTGAGAACCTGCCCTTCAGCAAACCTCAATAAAAAACCGTCCTTCCCGGCAGGTTGCCCGGAAGGACGGCGTTGGCGCTTTGGACCAAACCCGGGTTAGCTCTTGCCGTTCTCCCAGCCGGCTTCGAGAATCTTGCCGGGGGTGATGGGCAGACTGCGCATCCGGTTGCCGGTCGCCGCACTGACGGCGTTGCCGATGGCGGCCATGGGCGGAACGATGGCGGCCTCTCCCACTCCGCGCACCCCATAAGGGTGGCCGGGGTTGGCGACTTCGACGATCACGGTGTCGATCATCGGCAGGTCCAGGGAAGTGGGCATCCGGTAGTCCAGGAATGTGGGGTTCATCATCTTGCCTGAATCGTCGAAGAAATACTCTTCGTTCAAGGCCCAGCCGATACCCTGGACCGCTCCACCTTGCATCTGTCCTTCAACATAGCTGGGGTGGACCGCCTTGCCGGCGTCTTGCACCGCGGTGAACCGGGTGACGTCGGTCTTGCCGGTGTCGGGATCCACGGTCACATCCGCGATATGCACGGCGTGCCCGTTGCCCTCTCCGCTGGGGTCGACACTAGCGCGGCCCGAGACGGAGCCTCCAGTGGTGGCCAGTTGGCGCGCCAGGTCCTTGAAGGTTAGCTTCAGTTCCTCGTCAGACTTGTGCTGGACGACCCCGGCCACGTATTCGATGTCATCTTCATTGGTGTCCCAGATCTTGGCGGCCCGGGAGATCATCTGGCTCTTCACGTCCTCGGCCGCGTTGATTGCCGCCAATCCGGTGGCAAAGCAAGTCCGGCTGCCGCCGGTGATGAACGTATAGCCGATGGAGTCGGTGTCCACCACGGTTGGTTTCACGTCCTCGTAGGCTATTCCCAGGGTCTCGGCGGTCTGCTGGGCTATGGAGGCCCGGGTGCCGCCGATGTCCACTGATCCCATTAACAGGCTGACAACGCCGTCGTAGTTGACGGTCATGACCACGCTGGACTGGAAGCCACGGTTGGGCCAGTAGCCGCAGGCCACGCCCCGGCCGCCGGACCCGTCAAGTTTGGACTTATAGTGGTCGTGGTCGCGGGCTGCTTCGAGGCATTCAATCAGGCCGATACGGCGGGCAACCAAGCCCTCGATGCGGCGGGTGCCTTCTTTGGCCGCGTTCAGCAGGCGGAACTCAATGGGGTCCATCTTCAGTTCGCCGCATATCTCATCGATCAACGACTCGACCGCGAAAGCCGCTTGAGGCGAACCGGGGGCCCGGTAAGCGGCGGTTTTGGGCTTGTTGTCGACCACGTCGTAGCCGTCGACCTTCCCGTTTTCCACGTCGTAGCAGGCGAAGGCGCAGACGATGGCCTGCATGACCGGGGACCCGGGGTAGGCGCCGGCGTCCATGGCCATCTCGGTCTCGACGGCGGTCATCTTGCCGTTGTTCTTCACGCCGATCTTGACCCGCATCCAGGAAGCCGGGGCTGGTCCCGACGCTTCGAAGACCTCGGTACGGGTCATCAGCGCCTTGACCGGTGCGCCCGTCTTCTTGGACAGGACGGCGCAGATGGCATCCAAGTAGGCAGTTATCTTGCCGCCGAAGCCGCCGCCGATCTCCATGGGAGTAACTTTGACCTGAGACACCGGCAATCTAAGGATGGTGGCAACGGTGCCTCTGACCTGGAAGCTCCCTTGGGTGCTGGTCCAGAGGTCCAGTTGGCCATCGGAGTTCCAGAACGCCGTGGTGTTGTGGGGCTCGATGTAGCCCTGGTGGACAGTCGAAGTGGTGTATTCCTTCTCCATCACCAGGTCGGCTTCGGCAAACCCTTTTTCAAGGTCGCCGGTGGAGTAGCTCATATGGGTGGCGATGTTGGAGGGTTTGTCCCCGGTCTCGCCCATGTCGTTGGTCCGCAGGTCTTCATGGAGCAGCGGGGCGCCGTCTTGCATGGCCTCACGGACATCTACAACGGGTTTCAATACTTCGTAATCGACCTCGATCAGCGCCATGGCCGACTCGGCCACATGGGCATTCACCGCGGCGACCGCAGCGACGGGATGGCCTTTGAACAGAGTTTTATCGCTGGCCATCATGTGGTCGGAGGCGAACTTGAGGGACGTGTATTCGCCGCCCAATTCTTCCTTTGAAAGAGAAGCAAATGGCAGGTCTTTGGCCGTGATCACTGCCCGCACGCCGGGGAACGCCTCGGCTTTGCTGGTGTCGATGGACTTGATCCTGGCGTGGGCGTGGGGGCTGCGCAACACTCTGGCCCGCAGCGTCCCAGTCAAGTTCGTGTCATCCCCGTACCGGGCCCGGCCGGTAACCTTGTCTACGCCATCGGGCCGCACTGGCCGCTTGCCGACTACGTCGTATTCTACTTCCGATAAAACTTGGTTTGAGGTCATGTCTCAATACCCCCGTAAAATAAAACCGGAGCCCCAAGTTTTGGTTGAAGAGCTCCGATTGATTGCCATTAGTGATTGCCGGTTATTTGGCTTTGCTTACCTGCATCACGGCCCGGACGATCTTGTCATAGCCGGTGCAGCGACAGAGGTTGCCCGCCAACCAGTGACGGATCCGCCCTTCGTCGGCTTCGGGCTCCTGGTCCAGCAGGCTCTTGGAGGCCAGCAGGAAACCAGGGGTGCAGATGCCGCATTGGAGCGCGGCGTTCTCGAGGAAAGACTGCTGCAGCGGGTGCAGGCCCTCTGGAGAGGCCATGCCCTCGATGGTCATGATGTCTTTGCCTTCGGCTTCGACGCCGAGGACCAAGCACGAATCGACGATTATGCCGTCCAATATGATGGTGCAGGCGCCGCAGTTGCCGTCGTTGCATCCTTCCTTGGTGCCGGTCATGCCCAGGACGTCCCGCAGGACTTCCAGAAGGCTCTGGCGAGGCTCACACAGAAAGTTGATAACCTCACCGTTCAAAGTGGTCTGTACTTGGGTAACTCCGGGCATTGTTAACCTCCCCTGGCTCGTTCGATGGCGTTGTTAAGGGTTCGGCGGGTAAATACACCAACAAGGTGGGTGCGCTGGCGGATGGTCCCGCGCATATCGCTGATGGGCTTGGCCGCGGCCTGGGCCAACTCGGAGGCTTGCTGGACCGCCTCCTCGGATACGGCCTTTCCAGCCAGGCTGTCGCCGGCTTCTTTGGCGAACACCGGTGTGGGCGCCACCGAAGCCAGGGCGATGCGGGCCGATACGAAATTCTGGCCTGAGGCGTCAAGTTGAACAGCGCTGCCTACTCCGACAACCGCGATGTCCATCTCGTTCCTGGGTATGAATCGAAGATAGCTGGCTCCCGATTTCTCCTGGGGCGCCGGGATGGAGATGGAAACAAGAATCTCACCGTTCTCTAACGCGTTCCGGCCAGGAGCAGTGCAGAAGTCTTCGCACAGTATCTCCCGTGTGCCGTTCGGTCCTGCAACGTTGCAAACGCCGCCTAAGGCGATCACCGCGGGGATCGCGTCGCCGCTGGGGGCCGCGTTGCAGATATTCCCGCCGATGGATGCGCGGCCTTGAATCTGGATCCCTCCGATCAAAAATGCGGAGTCGGTCAGGCCTGGATAAGCCGCTGCTACGGTTGCATCTTGATAGATTCTGTAGCAGGGCACAGCCGCTCCCAAAGTTAGCCCTTTGGAGGCGTCATATGCCATGACATTCAATTCGGGGATGCCTTTGATGTCCACAACAAGGGGGGCGGTCCGGCGTCCGGCGCGCATCTGCACCAGCATATCGGTCCCGCCAGCCAAGATTCGGGCCTGGTCTCCGGCGGAAGCCAAGGCTGTGACGGCTTCCTGGATGGTACTGGGTGTAACAAAGTCAAACGGTTCCAATAGGACACCTCCTGCCCCGGGAATTATAGCATCGCTGCACACACGGTCAAGCTGTAATTATTATCCGCCCACTGGCTCTACCATACTTGACCGCTAACTCCCAAAATGGGCCTTTCCACATCTCGTAAACACGTTTATGATTCCGTGTGTCCATTCGAACAGATAAAGAGGATCACTAGATGACCCAAACCCAAACCCAAACCCCTTATCGCGTCAAAGGCGTATTCTTGGAGACCTGCAACTGCGATTCGGGATGAAACTGCAACTTCGGCGGGTTCCCGGATCACGGCTCCTGCGAGGCCCTGATCGGGATTCAGATTGACGGAGGAAATATCGGAGACACCGACCTCTCGGGCATGAAGATCGTATTGGCCATCAAGTGGCCCAAAGCCATCCATGAAGGCGATGGGGCGGCGGCGATCTACATCGACGAATCGGCTAGCGAAGAGCAGGTCGGCGGTATAGCCACAATACTCACCGGACAAGCGGGCGGGATGCCTTGGGAAATCTTGGCCACTACGCTCAGCTCATTGGACGGCCCCCACCTGAAGTCCATCAAGATGGACGTCAACGGCCGCAATAGCGGGTTCAGCATCGACGGGATCTGCGAGGCCAAATTTACTCCTCTGATAAATCCCGTCACCGGCGACGAAAACGAAGTCCACATCGTCTTCCCCAAAGGCGGCCTGATCTGGAATGACGGCGACAACGCCAAGACTTCGGTGATGAAGGTGGATACCGGGGCGATCAAATTCGATCATTCCGGCCAAAGCGCCATCTTCGCTCCGGTTGAATGGACCAACCAATAGTCCCTTCCCGGCTCAACTAGATACGCAGAGTGGGGCCGTGGGATTCGCGGCCCCCACTCCTTTTAAACATGCCTCAGACATCGACACACATCGAATCACTCCTAAAGCGCGACCGGGCCATCGTTATATCCGGGGTGGTGGCATTGGTGGCGATCGCCTGGGGATACACCATCTACATAGCCCAAGGCAACGCCGATATGGGAGCGTCGATGGGCATGGCCATGGGCAATGTAAGGTCTTGGAACGGCGCGGATTTCTCATTGATGTACCTGATGTGGGCGGTGATGATGGTGGCCATGATGGTCCCCAGCGCGGCGCCCATGGTGCTGCTGTTCGCCACCGTCAACCGAAGACGCCGCGAACAGTCCCGCCCATTCGTCGCCACAAGCATTTTTCTCTCTGGGTATCTGGTTATCTGGGCCGGTTTCGCGCTGGTAGCCACTTTAGGCAACTGGGGCCTGCACCAGGCTTCGCTGCTGTCGTCCATGATGGGTGGCAGTTCCAGCGGTTACCTGGGCGGCGGGCTGCTGCTGGTGGCCGGTTTGTTCCAGTGGAGCCAGTTGAAGTATGTCTGCCTTACCCACTGCCGCAGTCCGATGAGTTTCCTGATGTCCGATTGGAGAGAGGGGACCGGTGGCGCGTTCAAGATGGGTCTGCAGCACGGCAAGTATTGCCTTGGTTGCTGCTGGATACTCATGGCTCTGCTGTTCGTTCTGGGCGTGATGAACCTGGTGTGGATCGCCGCGCTCGCCGCCTTCGTGCTGGCGGAAAAGGTCATCCCCGCCGGGAAAAAGGTCTCGAAGATAACGGGAGGACTGCTGGTGGCTTGGGGCGCCTGGGCCGTCTTGGCGGCTGCGTTCTAGGGCGCACGTCAATTCCGCAGTTGAGTCCTAAGACATCTTTTCGCTGAAGCACACGATGAGTCGGAGGGGAAATCCAGCCTCCAACAAAACCGCTCGTCCTGAGCCTGTCGAAGGGCGCGCATAAGTCACGCTGTGGATGGAAGACAAACTTGGCCAAAGCAGTGGTTCGACAGGCTCACCATGAGCGGATATCCAGCTTACGCCCAACCAACCCACCCGTCTCTTTTTTCCTAATCGCTTTCAATCCGGCGTTTCACCGCACCTACGGTTTCCACCAGAGTCCAACCGGAATATTCCGTTCGGTCCAGACCATTTACGTCGTCCAGCGAAAGTTCTGTGCCTCCAGCCGTTGCTTGTTTGATGGACTCCAACACCTTACGCCAGGGAATCCCACTATTGTCTTCTTCAGACTCCCCTTCAGCCAAAGCCCCGACCGGCAGGCCAGTTGTGTGGAGGACGAACCCTGCGTCTCCGGAATTGATCAGCACCAAGGCTGGTGTCTGCAGGCCGGAAAGTCCCAGACCGGGTATCAGCGCGGCGCAGGTGGTGGACATGCCGTGCTGGCCGAAGATGACCAGGTCATGAAAACCGGCGCCCATCTCCTCAAATGCGGTCCGGTAGGCCCGGAATATGTCGTGGGCCCGGTTATCTTCCCCCGAAGCCAAGAACAGGGCACAAACGGGGAAACCCTGTCCCGACGCGGACATTAGCCCTTCATGCCATCTAGTCAGCTTGTCCAGGTCGTGGCGGTCCGGTGTCTCGGCCATCTGCTCAGCTCCCGTTTTGGAATTCCTTTAGCATGGCGTATATCACGTCGTTGATCGGCGTCGCGACCCCGGTCTGTTGTCCGATGCGGACCACCGCTCCATTCAGCGCATCGAGCTCCATCGGGCGACCGGCCAACAGGTCGGTGTACATGGAAGCGTTCAGATCACCCAAGTTATTCTCCATATAATGAACCGTGTCGGACAAGATGCCCCGGGGGAGCCCAACCCCGCTGGCCCGGCCGACGGTGTCTATCTCAGCCAGGCAAGCCAGAACGACCTTGCGCCAATGAGGTTGGGGCATGAGCTCCGCCAGAGTGGCCCGNGCCATTGACGTGACGCCGGCCATGGTGGCGATGAACATGAATTTCTCCCACTGACCGGCCCGGATGTCCGGTAGCACTTCAGCGGGAACACCTGCGCCTAAGAACGCGTCGCGTATCGCTTGGCAACGGGGTGTCTCAACGCCGCTGGTCTCGCCCATGATTATCCGCACCACACCCCCAGTCTGCTGGACGGCCCCGGGCCCGAGCATNCCGGCTTCGATGAATGCGGCCCCCGGCAGCACTCTTTCCTCACCGAGGGTCTCGACNGCCGTTAAGTAGCTGTCTACCCCATTTTGCAGGCATAGCACTGTGGTGTCCGGCCCGACCAGAGGCTCCATGAGGGGGACGGCAACCTCATTTTGGTAGGTTTTCACGCATAGCATCGCCAGGTCCACGAACCCGATCTCGTGCGGGTCGTCCGTGGCGTGGCATCGGACCGTGAACTCCTCCTCATCCCGGACCACTTTGAGCCCATTGGACTTGATCGCTTCCAGGTGAGCGCCGCGGGCGATGAAAGACACCTCGTTCCCGTTACGTGCCAGCATCCCACCGAAATATCCGCCGATGCTTCCAGTTCCCATGACCGCGATTCGCATGATTCGGCACCTCTGGGCTTCCGTGATTGCACAGCCAACGTTACTCGAATGCCCGGCCGGGGCGCAACACTGAGACCGGTATACGATTCTTGACGCCCGTGGTTTTTGTCCCTATTCTTTTGGTGGCATTGCTCCAGAGCCGCCTATGTATCTGAATCACAGGAGTGGGAGATGACCCAGCAGCAGTCTTCGCCGCCGATCCCGGCGCCCCAGCCGCAACCTGAATCCGACTTCTACTGGGAAAAGTGCAAAGCAGAAGAATTGTGGCTGCGCCATTGCAAGTCCTGCGATTCAACCTACTTCTATCCCAGAGACATCTGCCCCGAATGTTTCTCCCGGGATACCGACTGGACCAAGAGTAGCGGCAAGGGAATCATCCACACGTTTTCCATCGTCCACCGCGGCCCGACTCCTCCCTTCCGCGACAAAGCGCCCTATGTGCCGGTGATCGTTGAACTGGAAGAAGGCCCCCGCATGCCCAGCAACCTGGTCATCGCCGACCCGGATCCGGCCAACATCAAGATCGGCATGGCCGTTGAAGTGGTCTTCGAGGTACTGGACGACACGATCACCCTCCCCAAATTCCGCCTGGCCGCTTAATTGATCATTCATTCGGCCGGCGGACCTACGGAGTAATCATGGCCGCCACAGAAGACCTCCGGGGCAAGGTAGCCATCGTGACCGGCGGCAGCCGTGGCATCGGACGATCGATGTGTCTGGCATTCGCCGCGGCAGGCGCCCAGGTGGTGGTCGCCTCACGGACCGAACACGAACCACCCCCGGACTCCCCCTTCATCAAGTACGGCTCCGGCACGATCAACGACACCGCCCAACAGATCGCCGTAGCCGGCGGAGAAGCCATGGCGGTCGCTTGTGATGTGACCAAGTCGGAGGACCTGAAGAACCTCGCCGACCGGACGGTGAAACACTTCGGGCGCATCGACATCGTAGTCTCCAACGCCGGTGTCGACTGCGAGTCCCCGGTGGTGGACCTGGACGAAGACCTGCTTGACCGCGCCCTCACGGTGAACATCCGGGGGCCGATCTTGCTCTGCAAATACGTCCTTCCGGCCATGATCGAGCAGAAGGGCGGCGGATCGATCTTCTGCATCACCTCCGGCGCATCTCAGGGTTACCGCGAGGGCCGGGTGGGTTATTCCATGAGCAAGGCGGCCTTGGACCGGGCCTACCTGAGCATCGCCGAAGAAGTGCGGGAGCACGAAATCGCCGTCAATGTGCTGAGCCCAGGCCGCGTCGATACGTGGATGAACCGCCACGGCGACTGGCCCGGCACCGGCCACATACCTATGGAGCAGCCGGATTCCATCAACGACGCGGCGGTCTGGCTGGCCGCCCAGAAAGCGTCCACATTCTCGGGACATCGGGTCGAAAGGGCCGATTTCGGCATCAACTGGGGGCCTGCCATACGGGCGCCCGCTCCGTAAATCGTTAATCCACCAAAAAATAAGGAGCCAAATGACTACATCACGCAGTGCCATGCAAGAGGTTTCACCCAAACTAGCGGAGATGACCGCCGATGTTCTTTTTGGAGACATCTGGGAGCGGTCAGAGCTGTCCAAGCGGGACCGCAGCCTGATCACCGTGGCCAACCTGGTTGCCCTCTACCGGACCGACCAACTCAAGGGCCATATCGCCAGGGCTCTGGACAACGGCGTCACCAAGTCGGAGATCAGCGAAGTGATCCTGCACACCACCTTCTACGCCGGTTGGCCGGTGGGCGCCAACGCCGTCCGGGTGGCGAAAGAAGTGTTTGACGAAAGAGGGATCTAAACAACCCGCAGCTCAGCCACCGCCCATATCTGACGATTAAGAGGGACAACCATGCCTAAGATGACCGGAGCCAAATACCTGGCCGGGACCTTGAAAGCCTACGGCGTCACCCACGTGTTTTTCGTGCCGGCCACGCTCCGCAGGTCACTGGCGGAGATGGACCTACTTGGCATCAAGCGGGTGGTGACTCACGGCGAAAAGGCGGCCGCCTACATGGCCGACGGGTACGCCAGGGCTTCCAACAGAGTCGGGGTCTGCATGGCCCAGTCGGTGGGNGCGGTCAACCTGGCCGCGGGTCTTCAAGACGCCTATCTGGGCCTGTCGCCGGTCCTGGCGTTGACCGGCCATAAGTCGAACCTCCAACGGAACCGCAACGCCTACCAGGAGATCGATCACTCAAGGCCGTTCGCCGCGACCACGAAGTTCAGCGCCGTCGTAGATACGGTGAACGACCTTCCGGGCTTGCTCCGGCAGGCTTTCCGCGAGGCTACCACCGGCGCGCCGGCCCCGGTCCATCTGGACCTGGAAGGCATCGGAGGGCAGGTCGTGGAGGACGGTGAAGCCGACCTGGAGATCCTGTTGGAAGAGTCGTTCACTCAGCGTCCCGCGTTCCGGCCTGAACCGGAACCCGAGCGAGTCCGGGAAGCGGCCCAGGTGCTGGCCAACGCACAACGTCCGGTCATCGTGGCGGGCGGCGGTGTCACATCTTCTGGGGCCCAACAAGAGTTGGTCGAACTGGCCGAGTTGCTGAACATTCCAGTGGCCACTTCGCTGAACGCCAAGGGCGCCATCCCTGACAATCACCCCTTGGCCGTGGGAGTTGTCGGCTCCTACTCCCGTTGGTGCGCCAACCGGGTGGTCCACGAAGCTGACCTCGTGCTCTACATCGGCAGCCACACCGGCAGCCAAGTGACCAACGAATGGCGTGTCCCGGCCATCGGAACGCCGGTGATCCAGATAGACATCGACCCGTCGGAACTGGGCCGCACCTATTCCGCGCAAGTGGCCATGCAGGGCGACGCCAAAGCGAGTGTCCGCAGATTGATCGAGGCCTCGGAGCCCGTCGGCGACCGTTCCGCATGGGTTTCTAGGGCCCAGGAATTGGTTAAAGAATGGCGGGACGAAGTGGCCCCGTTGGCCAACTCGGACGCAATGCCAATCATCCCGGAGAGACTCTGCACGGAGATTACAAAGTGGCTGCCGTCAGACGCCATGTTGGTGGCCGATACCGGACACGCCGGCATCTGGACCGGTTCGATGATCGACATGAACGAACCTACCCAAGGTTACATCCGCTGCGCCGGCTCATTGGGCTGGGGACTATCGGCGGCCATGGGTGCCAAGTGCGCGCTGCCCGACCGGCCGGTGCTCTGCTTCACCGGCGACGGTGGGTTCTGGTATCACATCGCGGAATTGGAGACGGCCGTCCGGAACAATATCCCAGTGGTGACGGTGATAAACAACAACCACGCCCTATCCCAGGACAAACGCGGCGACGAACGGGCGTACGAAGGAATCGAGGGCGGCTCGCCAGGAGAGTTGTGGCAGTTCACTGACGTGGACCTCTCCAAGGTCGCCGAGTCTATGGGAGCCTTCGGCATCCGTGTCGAGAAGCCCGGAGACATCCAGAGCGCCATCGAACAGGCCATCGCCTCCGGCCGGCCGGCGGTGGTGGACGTTGTCACCGACCAGTTCAACAGCGAAGCCCCGGTCCCCTGGGCGCCGTAGTAGCTGTCAGCTAACCATCGCGTCCTGGCCGGATCGTCAAAGAATAATTCTCTGGGGCCATCTCCCGTTATTCTGGCGAAGGCGAGAATCCAGTTTGCCTGCCTTTTTCTACCGTCATTCGCAAGACGATTCCTGGATTCCTGCCTTCGAAGGAATGACCAAGGAGTTACTAGGCTTTCTTTATCTTTCCCAGAAACTCTTTGGCTGCTTCGTAGTTTCGGGCGCCGCCGCGTTTGATGGGGGGCATGAGGTAGATGTTGTTGAGGCGGGCTTTTTGGAACTTTCGGTAGAGCTCTAAAGCAATGTCCACCCCGGTGCGGCCGTCTTCCAGTTCGCTGCGCACCGATTCAGGGACGGAACTGAATAGCACGCCATCTTTTTCCAAAATCTGAAGCCCTAAGTAGATGGGTACAGTCCCGGCCTTGCCGGCGTGATACCCGAAGGATTCCCGGTAGCGGGCCACGTGGTCAACGTTGAAGATGGGTTGGGTGATCAGAAATTCGGCCCCAGCTTCTACCTTTCGCACCGCCAATTGGGCTTCTTCTTCGATGCCGCGGCCCAGGTCCATCGTCGCGCCGATACAAAAGTCCGTGGGTTGCCCCAACTTGCTCTCTTTGAAGTCCTGCCCCTGGTTCATCTGGGCGATGGCTGCGATCAAGCCGGTCGGCGTGTAATCGTTGACCGATGCCACTCTCGTTTGGTCCCGCTCGCCAAAAGGGTCGCCTTGGACGACCACCACGTTCTGCACTCCCAGCAGTTGGGCGCCTAGCAACTGGGTCTGGAGAGCCAGTTTGTTCATGTCCCGGGTGGCCAGGGTAAACACCGCGTCCTTGCCGGAATTTTGTATGGCGGCGGCCAACATGGCTGAGTTGGTCCTAACGGCCCTTCCCGGGTTGTACGCCACCGAGATGAAGTCGGCGTCGATCTGTGCCTGGCCGACCACAGCCGCGTCCCCGGAGCGGGGAGGGGAGAAGTCGCAGATCACAGACGTGTGGCCCGTAGCTTCGAAGGAGCCTTCGGTGATCTTCACTACAGGCGCACCTCCAGTATAAATCGATGGGAAAAGGCTGCCGGTGCTAGGAAGGCAGTTCGGCCAAGTACCCTCTGAATAGCTCGATGGACTTACGTTCGGAAAGCCCGACGAAATACCGGTATCCGATGATGTAATCGACGATGTCCCGGGCCATCATCAGTAGATGGTCCTTGGGATCAGCGAGGTGGAACAGGCTGTCCACACCGTCCTCTAAGCCCACGTACAGGGTATCTTCCACCAACAGGGTATCGTCTTCATTCAGTTCTTTGCGGGCCATCCAGCGGGCGAACACAAAGGGCAGGCTGGTCATGGTGTGCCATTCTTCACCCAGGTCGTACCGGTGTCCATAACCCCTGGCGCCTCGCCGGCGGCGCAGCGCGTCGTCCCCGGAGATCACGAAGGCGTCATGCTCATCGGGCAACGATACGAATGTATCGGTGCTGCCATTGTGCTTCTGGGCCAATAGCACCTGGAACAACTTCCGAGTGGTTGAGTCAGCAGTGGCTGTTGCGATGGTGGCCCCGGAGAGTTCCTCTAGGGGTTTCTTAGAGTAAAGCAGATTGCTGCCTGCCTTGTTCGACGCCGAGAGGCAAAAACCCGCCACTGGGAGGCAGATGTCTTCCAGGCCAAAACTGTCCACCAGGCTCACCGGTCCGGCGTTGATCTCGCCATCGCGCAGGGCTTGCGGAATGTCTTTAAGACTCACGTCTTTCAGGACGATGCCTCGGCGTACCATATCGATGTAAAAGGGCTCAAAATTCAGGTCGATGACCCGGCCGACAGTGATTGCCATCTATCTACACCACGTAAATGTTGGGATATATTCAAAAAGCGCCTGATTGAGGGAGCCGTTGGCGCAATCTGCTTTTGGCAGTCCCGAGACACGCGCACCGATTAAAAGAGGCGTGCCTAGGCGATTCGCATCCTGATTTTAGGCGTATTGAAAATCACCGTCAAGACGACTCTGGCCAGCTTAGATCTACGCGCAGGGGTTAAGCGCGCAGCAAGTTCGGTTTGTCGACATTGGCGTAGCGCTAACGTAAACTTGCTTCTAGAGGCAGCCTTGCGCAATATCGTGTTCGTGATAGGTATGGTCTTGTTCGCTGGATGGGCGTTCTCATCGTCGGCGGTTACCTACGCCGATGAGGGAAATATCAAGGTGGTCGAGGCCAAGGCGGAGAGCCAATTTCCGGACGGTATCAGATTCTCCGTGGTCGCCAGTAGCGTCGATGAGATCGACGACATACGTGTCTTCTTCAGTAAAGTAGACCAGAAAGGGCGAAGCGCCTACCGTTCCGTGGAATTTGAGCCTGGCGAGAGCGTCGTTGGAGAGTCGATTCTCCCCAGTGGCACTGGCGGCAGTTACTTCCCGCCCGGCACCAAGATCGAGTTCTCCTTTGAAGTTCGAGACAAGGCGGGAGCGGTGGTCCGCACCGAGACTCAAGATTTTGTCTACGAGGACAACCGGTTCGAATGGCTCACGGTCGTTGAGGACCTGATCACGGTTTATTACTACGGTGAGTACGTTGAAGACCGCGCTTACATTGTTCTTGAAGCGGCAAAAGAGAACATGAAGAAGATGCTGCCCGTGCTGGGTATCGCGCCCACCGAGCCGCTTCGTATCGTTTCCTACAACAACTACCGGCACATGTCCTCGGCCCTGCCATTCCGGTCCCAGGCTGTGAGCGAAGGACTACAGACCCAAGGCATGGCTTTCAGCAACGAAAGGGTGCTGTTGGTCCATGGATTCGACCCAACCGTAACCGGCACCGTCTCNCATGAGTTCACCCATTTGTTGGTTGGTGAAGCCGCCGGATCGGCAATCAGTCAGGTGCCTTCTTGGCTCAACGAAGGTCTGGCCGANTATGGCAACATAGACCCTACGGACGACTACGATGCCGCTCTCCGCTACGGCATCTTCACCCGCCGGATAAAACCACTTTGGTATCTGAGTTCCTTCGGGGGAACGCCCGAGGACATCATCATCGCCTACGGTCAGGGCCGCTCGGTGGTCCAGTATATGATCGACTCTTACGGCGAGGCGCGGATGGCCGCCCTTTTCCCGGTCCTGCAACGCACCTTGGACATCGACCAAGCACTGCTGGAAGTCTACGGCATGGACCAGTTCGGGCTGGATACCGCCTGGCGGGAAGCCTTAGGCCTCGAGCCTCTGCCGTCGCCCGAAGAACTTGCATCCGAGCTAAATGAAGCGGCCGAGACTCCTGAATCGGACGCTTCTCCTGCTGAGGGTTCCGAGATTGAAGAGCCGACCGAAGATACTGAAGGCGACACCCCAGCCGCAGCCGAAGCGACAGAGATGCCTGAAGCTACCGATGGCGAAGATGCTCTCCCCGCCGGCACCACCGGAGATGACGGCGAAGATCCTGATGGCGGCTCAAGCTCTCCGGGATGTAGTGCACCTGCCAGTGGATCAGGCGGCCCAACGGGCGTTGGGATGTTGTTGCTTCTGGGCGCTCCTCTGGGTCTGATGGCCTTCCCGCGTCTACGCCGCCGCTGGCCATTTAATTAATTAAAGGCCCGGCAAACTACCCATGCCTGATGGCGGTAGAGCTGCGCCTGGCGAAAAGAGTGGAGTAGGTGGATCAGCGGGCGCGGGGGTTGAAGGCGTCGTTCACCGCGTCACCCAATAGGTTGAACGTGAATAGCAGCAGCGACAGCGTGAGAACGGGGAAGAGCAACAGATGGGGATCTGACCTCAGGACAGAGATACTGCCGTTCTGAAAGATCATGAGGCCAAGACTTGGCGTTGGCGGCTGGATTCCGATTCCCAAGAAACTGAGAAATATCTCAGACCCGGCCACGCCGGCCAGGCCCGCCGACACCATCACGATCACCGGCCCCATCACATTGGGCAACACGTGCTTGGCCAGGATCCGTGGCGTTGAAGCGCCGATCGCCCGCGCCGCCTCCACGTATTGGTTCTCCCTGGCTTGCAGCACCTGGCCGCGGACAAGTCTCGCCATACCGAACCACGAAAAGATGGCCAGCGCCAGAGACAGCACGAAGTAGTCCACGACACCCAGTCTTATGATATCGATGCCAACTGTTTCTTCGATGCCGCGCACCCAATCGGTGATCGGCGGCTTTAGTGTCGATATNATAATCAGCACCAGGAAAATCTCGGGAAAGGCAGAAGTCACCTCCCCCACCCGCATGACGAGGGTGTCTATCCATTTTCCGAAATAACCCGCCAGCAACCCCATCGTGATGCCCAATATGAGACTGCCGGTTACCAGCGTCACTACGGTGATGATTACGGTGGTCCGCAACCCATAGATGATGCGGGTGAGGATGTCCCTTCCCAAACGGTCGGTACCGAAAGGATGACCGATACTTGGACCCTGCTTGGTGATCGATAGGTCTTGGTCGTTGTACCCGTAGGGCGTGACCAGGGGGGCCAGTATCCCTGAGCCGTACATCAGCAGGATTATCGTCAAGCAGGCAATGCCGACTTTTTTACGAAGCAATCTATGGAGTGAAATGGCCCAATAATTGCGGCTGGACGCGCGCCGCGGAGCGATTGCCGGTTGGGCCTCGTCACTCAACATGGGCGCCGCCCAGTCTGATCCTAGGGTCGAGCCAGGGGTAGATCAGGTCAACTGTCAGGTTGGCGAGCACAAACAGCGTAGTGCCTATGATCACTATCGCATTGATGATTGGATAGTCCCGGGCGAAGATAGAGCTGATAAACAGGTCTCCGATCCCGGGGATGCCGAAGTACCGCTCCACGATGAACGAAGTGAACGCTATTCCAGCCAAGGAGAAGCCAAGCATGGTGATCACTGGAATCATGGCGTTTCTGAGGACGTGCCGNCGCTGGACCGTCGATTCCGACAGGCCTTTGGACCGGGCGGTCCGGATGTANTCCTGGCTGATCACCTCAAGCGTGCTGGCCCGGGTCAATCTAGTGATGATCGCTATACCCGGAACGCCCATAACGATTGCCGGCAAGATCGTGTGGGTGGAGAACAGCCCTCCCCAGTCGTGCGTCGGTAGGATGTCGAGCCACGACGCAAACACCAATAATAAGAGTGGCGCCGTGAGGAAAACGGGTATGGACTGCCCTAGAAGGGTGAATGCCACCATGCCCGTGTCCCAAAATGTCCCCTGTCTCAGGGCCGCAAACAGGCCCAGCGGAATGCCGATAGACACCGAAAGGAACAAGGCCGCGATGTTTAGCTGGGCTGAGACCCACATCTTCTTTTTGAGGAGCTCTCCCACCGTGCGTCCTGGCAACGCGATACTATCGCCAAAGTCACCGCGGGTCACGTCTTTTAGATAGCGGCCGTACTGGACCATGATGTTATCGTTGAGGCCGCGTTGCTCTCGGATGCGTTCGATGGCCTCTTCGTTATTGTATTGACCCATGCGGATCTCGATCGGGTCGCCCGGCCCAAACCGGCCCATGACGAACGTGATGAACGAGATGATCAATAGGATCACTGGCAGCCAAGCCAACCGGCGGATGACGTATGTGCCCATGCTTGCGCCCGGCCCTACTTGTCTGTCAGGTAAACATGCCGGAGTCTGGGGATGATTAGCGGCGTCTGCAGATAGTCTTTCACGTAGGGTTTTATCAGCAAGTACCGTTCGCCGCTGTACCACAGGGGTATCCAAGGCGCATCGTCCAAGATCATTTGTTCAACTTCGTTGTAGATGAGGAACCGCTTCGTCTCGTCGGTCTCGACCCTAGCCTGTTCTAGAAGCGCGTCGACCACTGGGTTGTTGTAATTCGTGTGGTTGTTGCTGCTGTCGCTGTAGAACAGTATGTCCAAGAAGTTCTCGGGTCCGGATAATCGGCGATCCAGCCGATGTCGAACATCTGGAAACGCCGCTTGTTCAGGTCTTTCAGGAATGTGGCGAATTCAGTCTGCTGAAACTCCGTCTTGATCCCCAGGTTCTTCTCCCACATCGCCAGGACCACTTCCATGTCCAGACTCACGTTGGCCCCGAAACTACCAGGCGTCGTGATGGTGATGGGAGGTATGTTATCCAAGTCGTTACCGTACTTGGACTCCTTTAAGAGTTGCATAGCCCTTTCCGGGTCGAAGGCGTAACCGGAGACTGACTCGCTGAAACCAGGGAATCCCGGCGGCAGGATCCCGGTGGCCGGGACAACCTGGTCTCCCAGCACGATCGTCGCGATCTCTCTCTTGTCGATGGCCAGATTCAGCGCCTGGCGGACCTTAATGTCGTCCAGTGGCGGTTCGTTAACGTTCAAGCCGATGTACTGGATGCTGAATTGGGGAGATGCCTGATGGAGCTCGGCATTTAGGCTGTTGCTCGGCTCTTGCAGGCGGTCGATGTCGGCCAATCCCACGCCGGCGATGTCGATCTCGTCATTCTCGTACATGAGCATCGAAGTCCCGCCGCTCAGGATCATCTCCGCCTCGGCGATCTTCGCCGGACCTAGGTGGTAGCCATCATGACGGCTTAGGATCAGAGTCTCGCCGACTACATATTCGGTCATCTTGAAGGGACCGGTGCCGTTGGGCTTGCGGAACCAGTTCTTGGGGTTGGCTTCAACGTTTTCTCTGTCCAGGACAAAGGCCGTTGGGTAGGTCAACTTGGCCAGAAAGAAAGATTTAGGTCCGTCGATAGTGATCTCGATCGTCAGTTCATTGATCACCCGTACCCCGGATATCTCCAAGGCGTCTCCGGCGATCTTCGCTTCCACGCCCACGATGTCGCCCAGATATTGGTCGACGTTCGGCGATTCCGTTAGGGGGTCGGTGGCGCGTTCCAATGACCAGCGGACGTCTTCCGCAGTGACTGGCTTGCCGTCGTGGAATGTGGCGTCAGGACGGATTCTAAAGGTGTAGACCCGGCCGTTATCGGACACGTCCCAACTCTCGGCGAGGTCGGCGACCACATTTAGGTCTCTATCAATAGTTACCAGTCCGCCGAATACCTCCACGATTATCTGGGCGGAGGTTGCGTCGGTGGTCAGGTGGGGGTCAAGGCTTGGCGGGTCAACGAATAACCGGACGAAACGCCCGCCTTCCAGTGGCTTACCGTCACCGGAGGAACCGCTGGGCTCCGGTGCGCTGGAGGTGGCAGTGGGTTCCGGGGATCCGCTTTCAGAATCCGTGGTTTCACTGCCGCCAGAGGACCCGGAGCAGGCCGTCACCAAGAAAAGTAGTCCAAAGGCTAGCAGTAGTGTCTTCCAACCCATGTTTTCGTTCCTCGATAACCGGGGTAGAGTCCTCTCATCGCAATGGGACTCGGTTGCGGCTTTTGACTTAGTCTTATTTTAGATAGGGCGGTGGTTTTATTTCAATGGGACCGGCCAGCCGGTCAGGCGGAACGCCGTCGCGATTTTGATATATCTAGCCCGTCGGCGCGACCTGTGACTCCTTGTAAGAGCCACGCTCATTTGCTACCATATTTAAGCCTGATTGCAACTGTGTTCGGCTGGGTCCAACCCTCTTCGGCACAGCACTTCCAGCGTGGCGAGCGTAGCCAAGAGGCCTAAGGCGCCTGTCTGTGGCACAGGAGATCACGGGTTCGAATCCCGTCGCTCGCCCCACCAGCAATTCTACCCGATTCCCTCATTAGATGCGCCCGTAGCTCAATGGATAGAGTACTGGGCTTCGAACCCAGGGGTTGTGAGTTCGAGTCTCGCCGGGCGCACCATTTTATGAGACTGAAAAGGCTCCCACCGATTTTGTGGGAGCCATTTATTCTTGCGTTTGCTAACCTCTTGCTAACCAATCGAATCCCAACGTCTATATCCACGCTCTGGAAATCTATCCGGTTTCACTGCCCTTGTTAACGCTATTAAGGACCTTATCTCGTTGGCCGACACAATAGCCGGAAACCGTCCGGTCACACCAATAGTGATTTTGGGGATAGACATTCCATTAAATCCCTAACCTTTCTGGCGATGTTACCAAGAAGTGGAAGCAACACCTAACAGGTGGAGCGTGGCTAATCCCTTACCGGAAAACGGCAGCAATCGTTCTTGTATCCGAGCGCACATCATGACCACTGGTAACAACTCGAATAACAACTTAAGCCCCTGGAAGCCAGGCCAGTCTGGCAACCCTAGTGGCAGGCCCAAAGGCACTAGGGATCTAGCTGGCTATGTGCTTGAGACCACTGATGGTGGCAAGGAGTTGGTATATGCCCTAGTGTCCATCGCCAGGGGCGTCATGCCCAATGTACCGGTGCAGGAAGGCTCCGGGTCAAGGAAGGACCAGCAGGTGCGGCCAGCTGACCAGCTGAAAGCCATAGAGATGCTGCTTGACCGTGGCTTCGGCAGGTCACCACAGCAGCTAGACATAGCCCACAGTGTCTCTGACAGGCCATTCGCAAATTTGCCTGATGAGATGTTAATGTTGCTGTTGGAAAATGTCGAGCAGCTTGAGGAATGTCCTGAGGTGGTCGATTGAAACTGGCAGATAGCCCCGGAGTAAAAACAGGAGGCTCTTGATGTCTGACAAAGTTAGAAGAAGGTTGATGCAAGAGTTACAAAAACACAACATCGATGCCTATCTGGCCTATACACCGTCAAACCTATTCTATACGACTGGATTCTTGAGCCCAGTCGTTGCTCTTTCGTGGCGGCTCATGGGAACGGATCTGTGTTTGATACCTGCCGACCCAACCCTCTCTCCGGCATTAATAACAAGTGATTTTGTAGAAACACCCGCAAGAGCGTCTACGGATATCAAAGACATTAGAACTTACAAGATGTGGGTCGAAAACAGGGACGTCGACATCCTAAGTAACTCAATAACCAGTGCTAATCTGTCTCGGCCTCCCCAATGGGATCAAGCCGAGATTCACACAGCACTGCGGGATATCTTGGGCGAAAGAAATCTAGACCACGCGACTATCGGTACGGATTTGCGGTACGTTCAACACCAAACGATAGAATTACTGAAGGAGACTAATCCCCAGTGCAAGTTCGTCGATGTGACTGACGTGCTTTACCAGTTGCGGGCCATCAAACAACCTCATGAGATTGAAACACTCAGAAAAGCAGCCCGGCTTTACGAGGCAGGCCAAAACCAAGCCATTGCGAACGTCCATGAAGGACAAACAGCACTAGATATCAAATACAACTACATGGATGGAGCGCTTCAAGCTGCTAAAGCCGATCCATCTTTAGGAGATTTCCAGGGCGCGTTTGGTTTTGTTAGTGCTGGGTCAGGGGCTCGCCTAAGCTTCGGAGGAACCTCAGGGTTGTCTCCGGGAGATTTGATTAAGTTCGATTGTGGCGTGACATTGGACGGTTATCACAGTGACTGTGGTCGCACATTCTCCTTCGGCAAGCCGACTGACATCCAAAAAAAGATGCACCACGCTTTACAATCAGCCCACTCACGGGCGAGAGAATTGATGCGTCCCGGAGTCCAATTGTCCGAGATATTTCGTGTTGCCACGGAGGAAATTCGGTCGCATGGTTTTCCAAATTATAGCCGCGGTCACTACGGTCACTCCATCGGTCTGGACTCTTTCGTAGAAGAGCCACCGTTCATTAGTGCAGATGAAGACTCTATCCTCCAACCAAATATGGTGATATGCCTAGAGACCCCTTATTATGCTGATAGCGTAGGGTCATTCCAGATAGAAGACATGATTCTAATCACGTCAGAAGGTTGCGAAATCTTTAATTCTTACGGGTACGATTTGCTTGAAGTTTAACCCGGGGAAATTCTTAATAAGCAGTCGAGACACTTCGGGTATATGTAGCTAGAGAAGGCCATGCTTTGGACGTCCACCCGTGTGGCCGTCCAAAAACAGGTAGGCCAAGTGCCCGAAATTGCCGACATTTTGCCGACCAAATCCCAGTAACAGGGTGGAACTGGATGGTATCGACAGGGAAATA
>JGI26061J44794_1000217_pt1 | contig 27975 bp, 30 predicted proteins | sample MarorgKNORR_S2LV_5_FD_44794 | JGI IMG/M metagenome (IMG submission 44794) | reverse complement strand
AAAGGGGCAACTCTTTCCTGGGTTCGAATCCCAGTCTCTCCGCCATTTATCTTTTGTATATATAATCTTTAAACATTTTAGAGATTCTATTTTCATTAATTTGAGTTTCGGTTTTTATTCCTTGTTTAAATTTATAAAGATTATCATCATCTATATTTAATAAATTGAATAAATTTTCTAATTCATCATTGTCTAAATGATTAATGACATCTTTAACAAAAGAGCTTAAAAGTATATCCATTTCTTTTGTTCCCCTATAACTAGATCTATAAATAATTTTTTTTTTTAACTCATCGATATCTAAGGACATAATTTCTAGTATATTATATTAATAGTAAAAAATATGGATAATTATAAATATTTATTGCAGGATTTAACTAAATTAAAAGGAGTAGGAAATAAAACTGCAACAATCTTAAAAAGAAAAAAAATAAATAATTTATTCGATTTACTTTTTAGACTACCTCAATCGTATACAGATAGAACGCAAAAATTAAAGGTTAATGAATTACAAGTTGGTAAAATATCAACAATAAATGTAGTAGTAAAAAAATACTCTTTTCCAAGAATTAGAAATCTACCAAATAAAGTAATTTGTGAAGATGAAACTGGAACGATAGATTGCGTTTTTTTTAATAGTTATGAAGGTTATATACGTAAGATACTACCTTTAAATAAAGAAGTCACAATTAGTGGCAAGATAAATTATTTTAAAAAAAGATATCAAATAACAAATCCAAACTATGTATCAAAAGAAAGCAGTTTAATTGAAAAAATACATAATAAATATAGTTTAACAGAAGGNATTTCAGAAAAAGTCTATAATAAAATAATAAATCAAATTTTAGAAAATTTACCCAACTTATCAGAATGGTTAAATCCAGTTATTTTAAATAAATTTGAAAATATATCATGGAGAGATTCAATTATAAAACTTCATGATCCAAAAAATATCGGAAACTTTAAAAGCAATTTTTACAGAAGATTAGTTTTTGATGAGATTTTAACATCTTTTTTAGTTTTTTCAGAAATCAGAAAATCTATAAAAAAAATTAAAAAAAAAAATAAAANATTCACAAATAAAAACATTTTAGNAATTAAAAAAAAAATAGCATTTGATTTAACAAATGATCAAAAAAAAGTATTAAATGAAATTAACTATGACTTAGCATCGCAATCTAAAATGTTTAGAATATTACAAGGAGATGTAGGAAGTGGAAAAACAATAGTTGCTTTAATTTCAGCTTTAAATGTAATTGAATCAGGATATCAAGTTGCATTTATGGCTCCTACTGAAATTTTATCTAACCAACACTATTTATTAGCAAAAAAAATATTTCCAAAAAAAGTTAAAATAGATTTAATAACCAGCAAAACTGCTCTTAAAAATAAAAAAAAAATACAACAAAAAACTGAAAATTCTAATTTAGATATGTTTTTTGGAACTCATTCTTTGTTTCAAAAGAATATGAATTTTTCAAATCTTGGATATATCATTATTGATGAACAACATAAGTTTGGTGTTAAACAAAGAAAAGCTTTATCTGACAAAGGAGGAATTAATTGTGATGTTTTGTTAATGTCAGCTACACCAATCCCTCGTACACTTACTATGACAATTTATGGTGATATGGATTTATCTATAATTAGAGAAAAACCAAATATAAGAAAAGAAGTAAAAACCTATAGTAAAATTGATACTAAAATAAATGATGTAATTAAATTTGTAAAAAAAGAAATGCAAAGCGAAAATCAAATTTTTTGGGTCTGTCCATTAATTGAAGAATCAAAAAAAATAGATCATCAATCAGCAATAAAAAAATATGAATTTTTAAATAGAATATTTCCTGATGAAGTAGCGATAATTCATGGAAATATTAAATCCAATGAAAAAGAAAAAGTTTTAAAAAAATTTCTCGAAAAAAAATATAAAATTTTAGTTTCAACTACTATTATTGAAGTTGGAATTGATTTTCCAAATGCAAATGTGATTGTAATAGAAAATGCAAATAAATTTGGATTATCCCAATTACATCAATTAAGAGGTAGAGTCGGACGAGGCGAAAAACAAGCTACCTGTATTCTAATGTTTAAATCGAATTTAAGTGAGAATGCTAAAATAAGAATTAATATTTTAAAACAATCAAATGATGGTTTTTATATATCTGAAGAAGATATGAAATTGAGAGGATTTGGAGATTTATTAGGTTTTAAACAGAGCGGTATTAAAAATTTTAGATTAGCGGATCCTATACATAATCAGGATTTATTTATTTTAGCTGAAAAAGAAATCAAAAGAATTGAGAATGAAGAAAAAAAATTAATAAAATATAAACCATTAATTAAATTATATGATCAAGCCGAAATAATTAACGATTTAGTTTAATTTTTTGGATTTGAAGTACCTGCTGATACAATAAATTTAGACGCTTCTTCAAAGCTCATATCTAAGTATACCACTTCATCTTTTGGAAACATTAATAAAAAACCACTAGTAGGGTTTGGAGTTGTTGGTATAAAAACATTGATTAAATCTCTATCTACTTTTCTTCTTATTTCTCCTTTGTTTTCTTTTGTTGCAAATCCAACAGCCCAACTACCTTTTCTAGGATATTCAACTAAAACAACACTTCCTCTTTTGCCTCTTTTTCGAGTAAATGCTTTTGTCATTTGACCAATCGCAGAATAAATTGTTCTTAAAATTGGAACTTTTTTTAGAAGTTCATTAAAAATATTAAGGATTTTTCGTCCAATAAAAGATAATGATAAACCACCAATAATAGTAATAAACAATATGGATAATACTATTTCTAAACCTGGTATTGCAAATGGAAGATAATTATTAGGATTGATCTCATCAGGGATAAGTTTTGAAGAAATAGAAATTAAAAAGATAGTTAAATAAACTATAAAGCCCAATGGCACCAAAACCACTATGCCAGCAAAAAAATAAATTCTTAACCTAGATATTATTGAGGATCTTTTTTTTTTTAATTTCGCCATAAATATTGACTATATCTTAAATATATAACAAATATTATGGTTAAAACGAATAACATAAGTAAGAATTTTATTGTTTATGATCCTAATTAATGAAGTAAATTACTAATAAAATTAGATATAAAAGTGAATAGAAGAAATTTTTTACATTTTTTTTGCTACGGGTGTTTATCAATTGGAATTACATCTTGTACGACTGCACCATTTACAGAAAGAAAACAACTGAAATTAATTCCAGAAGCTACATTAAATGCTCAAGCTGCAAAAATATATGAGAAGGTTAAAAAAACAGAGAAATTGAGTGATGACACTAAAACATTAAATGAAATAAAACAAATTGGAAAAAGAATGGAATTTGCTATCAGTGAATACTTTAGTCAATCAAATATGGAGGATCCAACAGCTAATTTTGATTGGGAATATATATTGATAGATAATAAAAAAGTTAAAAATGCATGGTGCATGCCAGGTGGTAAAATAGCTATATATACTGGAATATTAGAAATAACAAAAAATACAAATGGACTTGCTGCCGTTATGGGACACGAGATAGCTCATGCAGTAGCAAAACATTCTGTTGAAAGAGCCAGTAGAAGTGTATTGATTCGAACTGGAACCAGCCTAATAGATATTTTTTCAGGTGGTAAATTGTCTCAAGTAAATAGAGCAACTGGAATGAATACTGTGGGATTACTTTCACAATTAGGAATTATGAATCCATTTAATAGAAAACAAGAAAGTGAAGCTGATTATTTAGGATTAATTTTCGCGTCTTTATCTGGTTATGATATCAGGGAAACCACTAAAATTTGGGAAAGAATGAAGGAGGCAAAAAAAGGAAAAGAGCCCCCTGAATTTATGAGTACACACCCTTCCTCTGATAATAGAATTAAAAAAATAACAGAATGGATGAACGAAGTTATTGTTGAATATCCACCAATTAAACAAGCTGAATAATGGTGAGCCGTACTGGATTCGAACCAGTGACCCATTCCTTAAAAGGGAATTGCTCTACCAACTGAGCTAACGGCCCAACGAAATTTCTTATATTGATTTTTCTCAGTTAATCAATCGTAAATATTTATAACTTGTCAATATATTCATCGTGAAAATTAGAAAAGGTCCCATTTTTTATATTTTTCCTAATTACTGACATTAATTCTTGGTAAAAATTAATGTTATTCAGTGTAAGCAACATAGATCCAAGCATTTCGTTAGTATTAAACAAATGATTTAAATAATTTTTTGAATATTTGTTTAAACTAAAATTTTTAGTATTTTTATCTAAAGGATCATTATCATTTTGATATTTGGCGTTTCTAATGTTAATTCTTCCATTCCATGTAAAAGCAAGTCCTGTTCTACCAGACCTAGTTGGTAAAACACAGTCAAACATATCAACACCACGTTTAACTGCTCCTAAGATATCTGGTGGCGTACCAACACCCATTAAATATCTTGGTTTATCTTTAGGCAAATGTTTTTTAATTTTATCTAATACATCAAACATCTCTTTTTGAGTTTCGCCTACTGCTAAACCACCTATTGCATAACCATCAAAACCAATTTTTGTTAAATCTGACAGCGATTTTAATCTTAGATCTTCAAACAACCCGCCTTGAATAATTCCAAATAAACCTTTATGAGGATTGTTACCAAATTCTTTTTTGGATCTTAAAGCCCAATAACTCGATAAATTCATTGAGTCTTCTATTTTTTTATAATTATTTGTTTTCTTTGGACATTCATCCATCACCATAACAATGTCTGAATTTAATTCTTTTTGAACTCTAATGCTTTTTTCTGGATCAAGAATAAATTTTTTACCATCTATATGAGACCGAAATATTACACCCTTTTCTTTATCAACTTTATTTAGCTTAGATAATGACATTACTTGGAAACCTCCAGAATCAGTTAAAATTGGTAATTTGCAATTCATAAAATCATGAAGCCCTCCAAGAGCTTTTATTCTTTCTACTCCTGGCCTTAACATTAAATGATATGTATTTGATAATATTATTTCACTACCAGTTTTTATAATATCATCTAAAAAAACACCTTTAACAGTAGCCTGTGTTCCAACAGGCATAAAGGCTGGAGTTTGAATATTACCTCTATGTGTTTGAATAACGCCTAATCTAGCGTGTTCTTCTGATTCTAAAACATTAAAATTAAATTTCTTTAACACAATTAAATTTTAAATCTACTGAGATTTAAAACTAATAATTTTATCAGGATCTGAAACTGATCCATTAGATCCACCACCTCTTTTAATTTTATCTATATGATCCATTCCTTCAATTACTTTTCCAAAGACAGTATAATTTCTATCTAAAAAAGAAGCAGGCTCAAAACAAATAAAAAATTGACTATTAGCACTATTTGGGTCAGAAGCACGTGCCATTGAAATAGTTCCTTTTTCGTGCGGTATATCATTAAATTCAGCATCTAAATCAGGTAAATCTGAACCTCCCATTCCAGCTCTTTTCAAATCAAAATCACTTGATGAAGAATTGCCAAATTTAACATCACCAGTTTGGGCCATAAATCCATCTATAACTCTATGGAAAACAACATTGTCATATTTTCCTTCATCGGCTAATTTTTTAATTCTTTCGACATGCTTTGGAGCAACATCAGGAAATAATTCTATTTTCACATCACCATCTTTAAGTTTTAAGATCATTATATTCTCTTTTGCATTTGAATTGTTTAAAAAAATTAAAAAAAAAATTATTAAATTAATTAAAAATTTATTCATATTTTTTTTTTAATGAATTTATTGTACTTTTAGTTGTAAATTTTTTAATATCTCCTTTTAATTCAATTATTTCTTTAATTAGTCTAGATGAAATAATTTGATTATTTACATCAGACATTAAAAAAACAGTTTCAATATTATTATTTAATTTTTTATTCATTCCTGCTAACTGAAATTCATATTCAAAATCAGATGCTGCTCTTAAACCTCTTAAAATTATATTGGATTTATATTTTTTACAAAGATCTGTAGTTAATGAATTAAAAGAAATAACCATTATTACTTTTTTGTTTAGTTTTAAATCTTTAAATAAAGCTTGTTTAACAATTTCTATTCTTTCTTCAGCAGTAAAAAGATAGTTTTTTTGATTTCCGTTTGAAATTGCAACAATAATGTTATCTACAATTTTTAATGCTTTCTTAATAACATCTATATGACCATATGTAATAGGATCAAATGTACCTGGATAAATAGCTATTTTTTTCATTATATTAAATTATCAACAATTTTAATTGCTGATACAACTTTTTCATCTCCAGATAATTTAAAGATTCTTACTCCTTGAGTGTTTCTACCTGCTATTCTAATTNCTTTTACGGCAGTTCTAATTACCCGACCTTTATTTGTTGAAATTAAAATTTCATCACCTTCATTGACAGGAAATGAAGATGATACGTTTCCATTTCTAGCAGAATTGACTATACCTATAATTCCCTTACCACCTCTATTTGTAACTCTAAAATCATAATGAGAACTTCTTTTGCCATAGCCATTTTCTGTTATTGATAAAATATATTTTTCTTTTGCTTTAATTTCTGATTTTACATCTTTATTTAGTTTTCCATTTTTTTTAGAACTGTCATGATCAATAATAGAAAGGGATACAATTATGTCCTTATCATGTAAATTTATACCTCTAATTCCTTTAGAAGATCTTCCTTTAAATACTCTTAGTTTCTTAGCTTTAAATCTAATACATTTGCCAAATTTTGTACTTAAAATAATATCTTGATCATCTTTACAAATTTTAACACCAACAATTTTATCACCATCATCAAGCTTCATAGCAATCTTTCCAGAGGTATTTATTGAAGAGAAATCCTCTAAATTATTTTTTCTAATTTTACCTTTTGCTGTAGCAAAAATAATATGCATTCCTTTTTTATCAGCAGTTTCATCAGGGTATGGCATTATTGAACTAATAGATTGATGATTTTTTAAAGGTAAAATATTAAATAATGATTTCCCTCTAGATGATTCTGAGCTTTCAGGGATTTTCCATGCTTTAACTCTATAAACTAAGCCTTCTGTTGAGAAAAATAATACTTGCGTATGAGTATTTACAGATAAAGTTTGTACAACAGAATCTTCTTCGCGTGTTTTAATGCCAGTTTTGCCCTTACCTCCCCTTTTTTGCTGTTTTACTTTGTTTAAAGCTCCTCTTTTAATATAACCTTGTAAGGTAACTGTTATAATTACACTTTCTTTTTGTATAGTTTCTTCGATATCGTAGTTTAAAATTGCATCTATTATTTGTGTTCTTCTTGGTACTGAAAATTTTTCTTTAATTAATTTAAGTTCATNANTTATTANNTTCAATAATTCTTTTTTTGAATTTATTATTTTTTTATACTGGATAATTAATTCGGCTAACTTTTTAATTTCGTTTTCGATTTCATTAATTCCTAAAGCTGTTAATTTTTGTAATCTAAGTTCTAAAATTGAATTAACTTGAGGTTCAGTAAAACTATATGAGGTTTTTACTTTTTTATCTTCGGTTAATTTAATTAATTTCAATGATTTATTTATTTTCCATTTAATTCCCAATAAAGATTTTTTTGCAATTTCTGGAGTTTTTGAAGATCTAATAATTTTGATTACTTTATCTAAATTTTCTACAGAAATAGATAGACCAATCAAAATATGGGCTCTATCTTTTGCTTTTTTTAAATCATATTTTGCCCTTTTTGTTACTACATCTTCTCTAAATTTTAAAAAATTTTCTAAAAATTCTTTTAAATTACAAGTTTTTGGTTTGTTATCTACAATTGCTAAAGTATTAAAACCAAATGAACTTTCTATTGATGTATATTTATATAGTTGTCTTTTAATAGTTTCAGGTTCTACGTTGAATCTAAGGTCTATAGCAACTCTAATCCCTTCTCTATTAGACTCATCTCTTATGTCTCTAATTCCTTCAATTTTTTTATCTCTAACTAGTTCAGCAATCCTTTCATTAAGTATAGACTTATTAACCTGATAAGGTATTGAAGTTATCACCAATCGATCTCTACCATTTTTTAAATTTTCAACTTTAATATCCCCTCTAATTTTAATTGATCCTCTTCCAGTTTTATAACCTTGTTTAATAATATCTTTTCCAATAATTATACCACCAGTAGGAAAATCGGGACCAGGAATATATTTCATCAGTTCATTTAATTTAATGTCTTTATTATCGATCAACGCAAGTGCGCCATCTATAACTTCACCAAGATTATGAGGTGGTATGCTTGTAGCCATTCCCACAGCAATTCCGCCTGCGCCATTTACTAATAGATTTGGATACTGAGCAGGTAGTACAGTAGGTTCTTTTTCTGTCTCATCATAATTACTTCTATATTTTACTGTATTTTTTTCGATATCATCTATTAGATATTGTGAAATTTTAGAAAGACGTGTTTCCGTATATCTCATAGCAGCGGGAGGATCACCGTCAATAGATCCAAAATTACCTTGGCCATCTATTAATGGCAAACTCATTGAGAAATCTTGAACCATTCTTACTAGTGCATCATAAACAGCTTGATCACCATGAGGATGATACTTACCAATAACATCTCCAACAATTCTTGCTGATTTTCTATAATGTTTAGTCCAATCAAATCCTCCTTTATGCATTGCATAAATAATTCTTCTATGAACAGGCTTTAAACCATCTCTTATATCAGGAAGTGCCCTACTAATAATTACACTCATTGCATAAGATAAATATGATGAACTCATTTCATCATACATTGAGATAGGTTTTATATTTTCTATTTTAGAAATTTCGTTATTTTGCATAAAAACTAAAATGGAATATCGTCATCCAATTCGTTTTGAACTACTTGCGAAGTGTCTTCAAATTTTTGTTTAGAATCTTGTGATGGAATAGAATTTTGATTTCCTCCTCCAAGCATTACTAAAGAAGAATTGTAACCTTGTATAATTATTTCGGTTGAATACTTGTCTTGACCACTTTGTTCATCTTTCCACTTTCTTGTACTTAATTGACCTTCAACATAAATTTGTGCTCCTTTTTTTAAGTACTGTTGAACAACATTTACTAAACCTTCGTTAAATACAACAATTCTGTGCCATTCGGTTTTCTCTTTTTTTTCACCTGTATTCTTATCTTTCCAACTTTGATTTGTTGCAAGGCTCAATCTAGCAACGCTTTTACCATTTACCATTTGCTTGATTTCTGGATCTGCGCCCAAACGTCCAATTAATATTACTTTGTTTAAGGTTCCAGCCATACTATTTTAAATTTTATTGATATGAGTTATATAAATATACCACAATTTTACTTGAATATTAATTTTATTAATCTAAAGCAACAAAAATTATGCTTAAAAAGATAGTTATTAAAGGTGCAAAAGAACATAATTTAAAGAACATTTCATTAGAAATTCCAAAGGATAAATTTATAGTAATAACGGGTCTTTCTGGTTCAGGAAAATCATCTTTAGCTTTTGATACCATCTATGCCGAAGGTCAAAGAAGATATGTCGAGAGTCTATCAGCTTATGCACGTCAATTTTTGGACAAAATGAAAAAACCAAATGTAGATTTAATTGAAGGTTTAAGTCCAGCAATTGCAATAGAACAAAAAAATACTTCCAAAAACCCAAGATCTACAGTCGCAACTGTAACTGAAATATATGATTACATGCGTGTGTTATATGCAAGGGTTGGAATTCCATATTCTCCATTCACTGGAAAACCTATAACTTTTCAAACTATTACACAAATAGTAGATAAAATTAACGTACTACCAAAAAAATCCACTATATACTTATATGCACCGGTAGTAAGAGGTCGAAAAGGTGAATACAAAAAAGAAATTCTTTCATACAAAAAGAGGGGTTTTAGAAAAATAAAAATCGATAATGAATTATATGAAATAGATAAAGTTCCTGAATTAAATAAAAAAGTAAAACACGACATATCAATACTTGTAGATAGAATTGTAATAAATTCTTCATTAGGAAATAGATTGGCTGAAAGTGTAGAAACTGCAGTAAATTTAGCTAATGGATTATTATTTGTTGAATATGAAAATGAAACTTTGCCAAAAAAATTTAGAAAAATAGAAAAGATTATCTTTTCAACAAAATTTGCATGCCCTGAAAGTGGATTTACAATTGAAGAAATAGAACCAAGATTGTTTTCATTTAATAGTCCTTATGGTGCTTGTGAAGAATGTGACGGCATAGGTGTAAAATTAAATGTTGATCCGAAATTAGTTATTCCAAATGAAAAAAAGACAATTGCTGATGGAGCAATAGAACCTTGGTCAAAATCAACATCATTGTATTATGTTCAAACTTTAACTTCTTTAGCTAAACATTATAAATTTTCATTGAATGATAAGTGGGAAAAATTACCAAAGAAAATAAAAGAAATAATTCTTTTTGGTTCAGATGATGAAGAAATTAAATTTTCTTATGATGATGGTTATGAAAAATATTCTCACAAAAAAACATTCGAAGGAATAATAAACAATCTAGAAAGAAGATATTTAGAAACAGATAGTGATTGGAAAAGAGAAGAAATATCACAATATCAGTCTGATACAAAATGTGAAAGATGTAATGGTCAAAGATTAAAAGAAGAAGCTTTATGCGTAAAAATAGTTGATTTAAATATAAGCGAAGTTTCTGAAAAATCAATTTATGACGCTAGTAAATGGTTTAGTTCTCTTGAAGAAAAATTAGATCAAAGACAATTAAAAATAGCTGAACACATATTAAAAGAAATCATCGTACGATTAGATTTTCTATTAAATGTTGGTTTAGAATATCTAACACTATCAAGAGAGTCTGGAACATTGTCTGGTGGAGAATCTCAAAGAATTAGACTCGCCTCACAAATAGGTTCTGGCCTTACTGGAGTTTTATATGTATTGGATGAACCTTCCATTGGCTTACATCAAAAAGATAATATCAAATTGATTAAAGCTTTAAAAAGATTAAGAGATTTAGGAAATACTATAATTGTCGTTGAACATGATACTGAAACAATGGAAAACGCAGATCATATAATAGATCTAGGACCAGGTGCTGGTAATAATGGCGGAGAAATTGTTGTTCAAGGAACATATGATGACGTTTTAAAACATCCAAACAGTATTACAGGAAGATATTTATCACATAAAAGTTTTATTTCTATTCCTAAAAATAGAAGATTANCAAAAAATGGAAGATTTTTAGAAATTACTGGCGCTNCAGGTAACAATCTTAAAAATGTAAATTTGAAAATACCTTTGAGCTGCTTTAGCTGTGTTACTGGTGTATCTGGTAGTGGCAAATCAACTTTAATAATTCAAACTCTTTATAATGCATTAAATTTAACATTGAATAACAACAAATCTAGAAACATCCCAAAACCATTTAAAGGTTTCAAAGGAATAGAGCTAATTGATAAAGTTATTGATATAGATCAATCTCCCATAGGAAGAACGCCAAGGTCTAATCCAGCAACATATACAGGTGCATTTGGACCAATAAGAGACTGGTTTACTGCATTACCTGAATCTAAAAGCAGAGGTTATAAACCTGGAAGATTTTCTTTTAATGTTAAAGGAGGTAGGTGCGAAGTTTGTGAAGGTGATGGTGTAATAACTTATGAGATGCATTTTTTACCTGATGTATATGTTGAATGTGATGAATGTAAAGGAACAAGATATAACAGAGAAACGTTAGAAATAAAATATAAAGGAAAGAGTATTGCAGAAGTTCTTGACATGACAGTTGATGAAGGCTGTGAATACTTTGAAAATATTTCAAATATTAAAATAAAACTACTTACATTAAAAAAAGTCGGACTAGGTTATATAAAGATTGGTCAACAAGCTACAACATTATCAGGTGGTGAAGCTCAACGGATAAAACTTGCAAAAGAATTGTCTAAACGTTCAACAGGAAGAACTATGTATATTCTTGATGAACCTACTACAGGCTTACATCAACATGATATAAAAAAACTTTTAGAAATTTTACAAACGTTTGTAGCTATAGGAAATACAGTTATTGTTATAGAACATAATCTAGATGTAATAAAAACTGCAGATTACATAATTGATATGGGACCAGATGGTGGATTTAAAGGCGGTAATATAATAGCAGAAGGCAAACCTGAAGAAATATGCAATGTTAAAGCTAGTTATACTGGTGAATTTTTAAAGCGTATTTTGAATAATAAGTTCAAAAAAACTGCTTAATTATTAAGGTTATTTAATATATATTNAATAGAATTATGGGTAATTTTTTTGGCTCACTTCCTAAAGTTATAAATGCATCAATTGCATTGGCAATTNTTCTCTTTTTAATATTTTTTTTTGTAAATGGTGGATTTGTTTTTGATTATGGTTTTTGGAGTTGGTTGGTTAGATATATCCATATCACAGTTGCAATAATGTGGATTGGTTTACTGTGGTATTTTAATTTTGTTCAAATACCTAATATGCCAAAAATTCCGGATGAACAAAAACCTGCTATTAGTAAAGTAATCGCTCCGTCAGCTTTGTTTTATTTCAGATGGTCTGCCCTTCTTACTGTTGTTTCAGGTTTAATTTTAGCTACATTAGAAGGATATGTTCATGATGCAATGTTATTAAGTTTTAATTCTGGAATTTTAAAAAATACTGCTATTGGAATAGGCATGTGGCTTGGTATAATTATGGCATTTAACGTATGGTTTGTAATTTGGCCAAATCAAAAAAGAGCTTTGGGCATGGTTGAGTGTGACCCTGAATTAAAAGCAAAATCAGCTCGAACTGCAATGTTATTTTCTCGAACCAATACTCTTCTTTCGTTACCAATGCTTTTATGTATGGTAGCCGCGCAACATTTATTGTCGATTTAGTTTTTATCTTCTTTTAAAATAGTTTTTTGAGAAACATTTAGTAATACAAGAATAGGATTTGCTATATATATTGATGAATAAGTACCGAAAATAACTCCAAGTATCATAGCAAGTGAAAATCCTTTGAGAATTTGTCCACCAAAAAAATAAATAGATAGCAAAGCAATTAAAGTAGTGATTGAAGTTATTATTGTTCTTGAAAGTGTTTCATTTATAGAAATATTTGTAAGTTCGAAAATTTCAATATCTAAATATTTTTTAAGATTTTCTCTTACACGGTCAAATATTACAACAGTATCATTCATTGAATAACCAATTATAGTAAGGACTGCAGCAACAATTGATAAGTTTATTTCAAAACTAAATAATGAGAATATACCTAAAGTTATAATAACATCATGAAATATTGCTATAATAGCTCCTAAACTAAACTGCCACTCAAATCTAATCCATATATAAATTAACATTGCTGCAAGTGATAAACCAATTGCAATTACTCCAGATTTTAATAATTCAGAACTTACTTTTGGGCCTATATTTTCTACTCTTCTAAAATCATAATTGTCTCCAATGTAATTTGTTAATTTGTTTTTAATCTCTTCTATAAAATTTGATTTATTTGAGTTTCTTTTTTCAAATTTCACAATAAAATCATTTTCACTACCAAAGTGTTTTACAGTAACATCNCCTAAATTCATTTTATTGAATGATTTTCTTAAATCTGAAATTGAAATATTTTTATCATTTGTTCTGATTTCAATTAATGTACCACCTTTAAAATCGACTCCATAATTTAATCCTTTAATTAGTAACAACAATAAAGATATTATTATTAATATTATCGATGCTAAATTGCATGTTTTATATAAATTATTGAATGGTATTATTTTTTTTATCATTATATTAAATTTTCTTTAAATTTGTTTTTTGTCACATATAAAGCTGTTAATAATCTTGCGATAAAATATACTGAAAACAAAGTTGTAATAATTCCAACACCTAATGTGACAGAAAATCCCTTTACTGGACCAGATCCCATAACAAACAAAATTATAGCAGCAATTAAAGTTGTTATGTTTGCATCAAGAATAGCTGTTTTAGATTTAGTATAACCGCTATCAAATGCTATAATTGGATTTTTTTCACTTTGAATTTCTTCTTTAACTCTTTCAAAAATTAAAACATTTGCATCTACAGCCATTCCAACAGTTAATATTATCCCTGCAATTCCAGGCAAAGTAAGAGTTGCCTCAAATAATGTTAGAATTCCTACTAATAAAAAAAGGTTAAAAATTAATGTAATGTTAGCTATTAACCCAAAAACTTTATATTTATAGGTCATAAAAACTACGACTAAAACGAAACCAATTATTAAAGATAAAATTCCAGCATTAATAGAATCTTGACCTAAATCAGGGCCAACTGTTCTTTCTTCAACAATATTTAATGGAGCAGGTAAAGCACCAGATCTTAATAATAATGCCAAATCTGTAGCTGATTGAAATGTAAAGTTTCCTGTTATTTGGCCAGAACCACCAATAATAGGCTCACTAATACGTGGGTCACTTATAATTTTTCCATCTAATATTATAGCCAATCTTTTACCAACCCCAGTAGTTGTTGCTTTCGCAAATTTTTTAGCACCAACTCTGTCTAAATTAAAATGAACAACTGTTTCATTAATTTGATTGTCCATTCTGGGTTGCGCATCAATTAAATTATCTCCACTCAATATAATTCGTTTACTAACTATTGCTTCCTCGGTTCCGTCTTCAAATAATAGTTTTTCTGTACCAAACGATTCTTCTTCATTTTGAGTTATAAATCTAAAAGTTAAATTAGCGGTTTTTCCTAACAAAGATTTAATTCTACCAGGATCATTCAAACCAGGTAATTCTACCAATATTCTGTTATTTCCTTGTTTTAAAATATTTGGTTCGTTTGTTCCAACTTCATCAACTCTTCTTCTAACAATTTCTAGCGCTCGGTCTTGTGAAGAATTTTTTAATTGGATTAATCCATATTTTGAAAAAGATAAAATAAATTCATTTTCAAAATTTTCGGTATTAAATTGATGAGATTTAAATTGTTGAAAATAAGGATTAATTTCACTATCTTCATTATCTAAAATAGATTTTGTCTCATCAATTTGATCTCGAGCAACAGTAAAATAAATCTTTTCATTGTCTTGAAGAACAATGTTTTTTAATATTATCTTTTTTTCTTTAAAGTATTTTTTTAATTGAATAAGTTTATTTTGGAGTTGTTGAGTTACAACAGGTTTGTTATCAATTTCAAGTAATAAATATGACCCTCCTTGTAAATCCAAGCCAAGATTAATATTTCTATTGAAAAAATTATCATCAAATTTAAAAAAATTTGATGCAGTGGAATACGATAATAATAAAGTAAATATAATTACTGAGTATATTTTTAATTTAGAAAAGTATAACACTTAAATTTAATGTTATTTTTTGGGTTCTGTAGTATTTAGTAGTGATTGAATTCCTGTTGCTCGAATAACTTCAACTTTAACATCGTCAGAAATTGAAACTTCAACTTTGTCATTATCAATAATTCTTTCAATGCTACCAACTATTCCGCCAGATGTAACTACTTTATCTCCCCTTCTTAAATTTTGGACCATTAGTTTATGTTCTTTAGCTTTTTTTTGTTGAGGTCGAATTAAAAAATAGTAAAAAATTACAAATATTAGTATTAACGGTATGAATTGAGTTATTCCTGATCCTGACATATATCTCCTTTTAATGTATGGGCCTATTTATACTATCTTATTTCTTAAAACAACTCTTAATTATTTGTAATTTTATTTAAATTATTCATATAAGATTTCAATACTTCAGGAATATTAATAGATCCATCTGAATTTTGATAATTTTCTAATATTGCAATTAAAGTTCTTCCTACAGCTAAACCACTTCCGTTTAAAGTTCCAACAAAAGTTGTTTCATTTTTTTCATTTTTATATCTAGATTTCATTCTTCTTGCTTGAAACGATCCACAAGAAGAACAACTTGAAATTTCTCTGTATTTATTTTCAGCTGGTAGCCATACTTCAATATCATAAGTTTTTTCAGCACTAAATCCCATGTCACCTGTACACAAAACAACTTTTCTATAAGGCAGCTTAAGTTTATCTAAAATCATAGTGGCACAATTAGTCATTCTTTCTAATTCAGAAATGCATTGATTTAACTCAACAATACTTACTAATTCAACCTTGTAGAATTGGTGTTGACGAATCATTCCTTTAGTGTCCTTGCCATAACTTCCTGCTTCCTTTCTAAAACAAGGAGTTGAAGCGACGAGTCTCATTGGTAGATTTTTAATATTAATTATTTTATCCTTAACCATATTAGTTAATATAACTTCAGCAGTAGGAATTAAAAATTTTCTATCATTTTTATCATCAAGTTTAATTTCAAATTGATCATTTTCAAATTTTGGTAATTGTCCAGTGCCAAACATNGNNCTATCAGATGCCATTAAAGGAGGAGATATTTCTCTATAACCATTGGTTNTAGTGTGAACATCTAGCATAAAATTTGTTATTGCACGTTCCAACAGGGCCAGTTTATCTTTTACAAAAACAAATCTTGATCCAGTAGTTTTTGTTGCTAAATCAAAATCTAACATTTTNAGATTTAATCCAATTTCATAATGTGATTTTGGNACAAATTCAAAATTAGGTTTTTCACCATACTTTGAAACTTCTAAATTTGAATTCTCATCATTTCCTACCGGAACATCTTCAAGGGGAATATTGGGTACATTTGAAATTAACATATCAAGTTGCAACTTAATATCAGTTTGCTTTTTAGAAAGTTCATCTACTTTTTTTGAAATTTTTTTAGATTTATCAAATAAAGATTGATCTTTTGATTTAGAAATATCTTTTTTTTCTTTTTCTAATGTTTCTTTTTCTTGAATTAATTTACGGTTAATTTGGTCTAAATTAATAATTTCATCAACGTTTATTTTAACATTNCTTTTTTTTAATGAATTTTTAAATAGATCAAGATTATTTCTTATATCTTTAATATTATGCATTTTCTTTTTCTTTTATTTTCTTTTCTATAATTTTTACTGAAAATATAGATAATTCATATAAAATTAATAATGGAATTGCCAAACCTATTTGTGTAATCGGATCTGGTGGTGTTAATATTGCAGCAGCAGCAAAAATAATTACTATAAAATATTTTCTTCTATCTTTTAAAAATTTTGAGTCTACAAAACCAATTCTTGCCAATAAACTTAGTACTACAGGTAGTTGAAAACTTAAACCAAATGCAAAAATTAATTTCATAATTAAAGATAAATATTCATTAACTTTGGCTTCTAACTGAATCGGTAATTTTGTATTTATCCCAGTACTTTCAAATGATAAAAAAAATTTAATTGCTAGAGGCATAACTAAATAATAAACCAACATACCTCCGAGAAGGAATAAAATTGGTGTTATGATTAAATATGGCAAGATTGCTGATTTTTCATGTTTGTAAAGGCCTGGAGCAATAAATTTCCATATCTGAATTAATATAAAAGGACTTGTAATAAAAAAAGCAGCAAAAAAAGATACTCTTAAGTAAGTTAAAAAAGTTTCTTGTANTGCTGTAAATATTAATCTTCTTTCCGTTCCATCATCCTTTACGGCTTGGGCATATGGATCAACTAAAAAACCATATATATATTCTGAAAAATAATAACAAATTATAAATAAAACTGCTAAAAAAATCGAAGAATGAATTAATCTTTGCCTCAGTTCTGTTAAATGACTAATGAATCCACCTTCATTTTTTTCCTTGGTCATTTACATCCTTTTTTATAGACTGTTTTTTGTTTGTCTCNTCTATATTAGCATCAATATTTTCGTTATCTAAGATTGATATTTCATCTTGAAAATTATTTACATATCTTTTGACAACACCTATCCACGATCCAATTTTTCTTAACATTATAGGAAAATCCTTAGGGCCAATTACAACAATAGCTACCGCTACTATAATTAGTATTTCAAACCAGCCAATTTGTGGCATTTGAATTAATCTTTATTATTTGATTCTTGTTTGTTTGAATCTTGATTGGTGGAATCTTGATTTTCAGAGATATTCTTCGGGGTATCATCTTCTATAGGGTCAGATGACATTCCTTTTTTAAAGCTTTTTATACCTTTGGCAACGTCACCCATTAAGCTTGAAATTTTTCCTCTGCCAAAAAGTAAGACTACTAAAATTACAACAACTGCTATCTGCCAAAATCCTATGCTCATACAAAACTTATATCCTCATTATTAAACTTTTTAAAGAGTATTTTTACTCCTTATCATCGTTTTTAAGAGTGCCACTTAGCATTTCATCAATATCAGAATAAACATTTTCTTTTTTCTCTTCTTGTTTTTCTTTATAGAATTTTCCAGTACCAAATATAGACGATTCCACGCTTGAGCCGTCAATCAAACCAGCTGCACTTAATTCATCAACTGTAGGTAAATCTGATAATTTCTGTAAACTAAAATGACTTAAAAATTCTTCTGTAGTTCCATATTGTATAGGCTTACCAGGAACATCTTTTCTTCCTAGTGGCTTNACCCAATTTAACTCCATAAGAATTTCAAGTGTATTTGTTCCAAATACTACACCTCTAATTTCTTCAATTTCAGCTCTTGTTACAGGTTGATGATAGACTATTATTGACAAAGTTTCTATTGCAGCTTTAGATAATTTTTTTTCAACTGATTTTTGTTGAGACATTAAATGAGAAAGTTTCTCAGATGTTCTAAAAGACCATTTTTTCGAAATACAAACTAAATTGATGCCTCTATTTTCATATATTTTTTGAAGCTTCTTAAGAGTATTTAATACATTAATTTTTTTTGTTATTTTAAATTCTATTGTATCAATATCTAATGGTTCAGCAGCGGCAAAAACAATAGCTTCTACTTCTTTTTCACCTTCGCTCAAACTTGCAGGAAAATTTAATATGTTATCTTTTTTTAATTTATTCATTCATTTTCCTTTATAAAAATATCTTCAAAGAGTTTGTTTTGTTTAATTGATATATTTCCCTCTTTAACTAGATCTAAAGCACCAGATAATATTCCAGCTTTACCAGTTCTTTTTAAATCTTTTGAAGATGCAAAATTTAATGGAACTAATTCATTTATATTTTTCCAATCAGATAATTTACCAAAAAATTGTTTAATTATTTTTATTCCTTCCTCTGTAGTTAATACAGCCAGTTTTGGAATGTTCATTTTTAAAAAATCTTTTGTCATAATTATTGAAGAGTAAGCTTTTAGTATTTCAAAAAGTGTTAGTGAATATTTTATACTATATATTGAACGTATATTTCCCTTCATGCCTCTCATAAAAACATCTTTTCCAAGGCGTTTTCTTTTTAGCATTTGATCGGATAATAATCTTATCAACTCTAATTTTTTTAATTGTAATTTTAATTTCTCAGCAACCTCTAAAATTTTAAAATCTTCTTCGTCAGATTCAGGTAGTAAAAGTTTTGATTTTAGATAGGTCAACCATGTAGCCATTAAAAGATAATCTGAAGCTAACTCTAGATTAATATCTTTCGCTGTAGTGATAAATGTATGAAATTGATCTGCTAGTTTAGTAACTGAAATTTTCTCTAAATCAACTTTTTGAGATTTTGCAAGATCTAGCAATACATCTAATGGTCCACTATAATTAATTAAATCTACATTGAATTGTTGAGAATCGGTTAAGTTCATTTTAATATTATCTAATTATATTTACAAATTGCGATGTTTTTTTAATAATAAAATTATTAACAATTGGTGAATTTTTAGCAACTTGAAGCATTTCTGAGTAATTTGCATTGCAATGTAACACTAAATTACAACCTGCATTAAAAGCTCTGATTGTATTTTCTGCTATTGAATACTTTAAGGCTTTCATTGAAATATCATCTGAAAGAATCAAGTTTTTATATCCAATGTTATTTCTTATTACTTGTATTAATTTTTTAGAATGAGCAGTTGTGTTATTTTTATCTATATTCCAATAAATGATATGAGCAGTCATCGAAAACAACGATTTTTTATTTTTAAAGGGAAAAAAATCAATTTTATTTAACTCTTTAATAGTTTTTTTAACTATAGGGAGTTTTTTATGACTATCAACTTTTGCTAATCCATGTCCAGGAATATGTTTAATTATTGTAGCGATTCTTTGCTTGTGAAAGCTTGATATGCAAAATTCTCCAAGTTTTGAAACAACTTTTGCATTTGATGAGTATGAACGTTCACCAATAATTTTATTAGTTATTTTTCTCCTTACATCTAACACAGGAACAGAATTAATATTTATTCCTAAAATATTAAGTAAATTTGCAATCTGCTTTACATAAACATCGAAGTAAATATTAAATTTTTTTTTGTTTTGGGTAAATAATTTTCCAAAAAAATCAGCAGTAAATATAGAATTATCAATAAACTTTTTTAATCTAGTTACTTTACCACCTTCTTCATCGACAATTATTGGGTAATGTTTATCATGAAATATTTTTTTGATATGTTTAGTTAATTTTTGTGTTTGATAAATTGTTTTTATATTTCGAGAAAATAATATTATTCCCCAAGGTTTATATGTTTTTAAAAATAAAATTTCTCTATTACTAAGTTTTGTGCCTTTAATTCCTACGATAAAAGCTAGTCTTCTATTAATCATTATTTAATAATAATTCCCAAAAATAATATTTCTTTTTTTCTTTAGTTTTATCATTTTCTATATATTCAATAATATTATCTGTATCACTTTTTAAAATATGTAAATTTTCACTTAATTTCTCAATATTTTGATCAATTTTGTTTATTGATCTATATATATTTTTTTTATTTTGATCTGAAAAATAATATCTGCCAATAAAAAATATGAATATAAATATTATTAAAATAAAAAAAAAATATTTTAATTCTTTTAACATTACATTTTTTCAGGACTTGTTACTCCAACTATATCCATTCCAGATTTAATTACATTAGCAATTGCCTTTAAGAATATTAATTTCTCATCAGATATTTTTTNTTCATTATTAATAAAACGTTTGTCTTCGTTATCTTTACCCATGTTCCAGTAAGTATGAAATTCNGATGCCAATTCATATAAATAAATTGGAATTCTATGTGGTTCTAATTTATTTGAAGAAACTTCGATACATTTTGGCCATTCTGAAATCTTTCTAAGTATCTTAATTTCTTCTGATGAGTAATTAAAATTATAAGATCGTACATTTATATCATCATTAATATTTTTACCAACATTACGATAAACAGATGAAATTCGTGCATAACAATATTGAACATAATAAAGAGGATTATCTTTTGATTTTTCTTTTACTTTTGAAAAATCAAAATCTAACTCAACGTCGCTACTTCTATTAAGCATGATAAATCTTGCGGCATCTTTGCCTACATCATTTATTAAATCTTCTACAGTTATATAATCCCCTTTTCTTTTTGACATTTTAAAGAGTTTTCCATCTTTAATTAGNTTTACTAACTGGCTTACTTTACAAATGAGTATATTTTTCTTTCCAGATAAAGCTTCGACTGCAGATGTAATTCTTTTAACATAACCTGCGTGATCGGCTCCAAGGATATTTATTAAAATATCAAATTTTCTTTTTAATTTATTGTTATGATAAGCAACATCACTAGCAAAATATGTCCAAGATTTATCAGATTTTTGGAGCGCTCTATCTTTATCGTCTCCAAAATCTGTAGATCTAAACAATAATTGATTTCTTTCAACCCATTTAGAATCCTCTTCTCCTTCTGGTGCTTTAATTCTGCCTTCGTATACAAAATTATTTTTTTTAAGTTTATCTACAACTTTTTCTACTTCATTGTTCTTGATTAAAATTGTTTCGCTNGCAAAATTATCGTGAGTAATACCTAAATTTTTTAAATTAAATTTGATTAATTTTATTGATTGATCAACAGATAATTTGGTTAAACTTTCTGAAACACTTTCAAAATTATCAAAATTTAATACTTTATTTTCTTTAATTATATTTTTTGCAATATCAATTAAATAATCACCAGGATAAAAATTAGGATCATCGGTTGGAAATTTTTCTTTATATAATATTTCCCTAATTCTTAAATATACAGATTTTGAAAAAATTATAATCTGATTTCCATAATCATTAACATAGTACTCTCTAGTTACCGAATGTTGATTAAAACTTAGTAAATTAGCTATTACATCGCCTAGAATAGCACCTCTACAATGACCAACATGCAATGGACCAGTAGGATTTGCTGATACATATTCTATAAGATATTTATTTTTTTTTTCATTACTGTTAATTCCAAATTTTTTACTGTTTGTTATAATTTCTTTTAAGAATTCATTCCAAAANAAACCTTTAAATTTAATATTAATAAAACCAGGTTTTTCAACATTGATNTTATCAATTTTATCATCATCATATTTTATTAAATTTGATAATTGATTTGCTAAATCTATAGAAGATCTTTTATTTGTTTTAGAAAGTACCATTGCAACATTTGTTGAGATATCACAATCAAATTTNGCAGGGGGTATTTCAACATTAATGCCATTCAATGAATCTGGAATTTGAATTATATTTTCATTATTTAATTTAATAATTAATTTTTTAATTTTGTCTAAATAAATTTCAAAAATATTCATTTTATATTTTTATATAAATTAATTGCATATCTGTCAGTCATTCCAGAAATAAAATCTGCTATCCCTCTATTTAGGTTTTTATCTAATTTATTGATATTTAAATATTTTTTAGGATTTCTTTTAATTACAAAAAATAATTTTTTTATAATTTTCATTCCATTTTTGTTTTTAACAACTACTTTTTTATTATCGTACATTTTTTTTCTTAAAAAAAATTTAATTTCTTTTTCTATTTTCTTGAATTTATCTGAAAAGATAACTAAAGGTTCTTTTTCTTTATAAACATCATTAATTGATTTAATACCTTTATTTTTTATATTTTTAATTGTGTTTCGAATTAAATCTTTAACCATTAAATTAATTGAATCTCTAATAATTTGATATATCAAAATATCTTGATTTATGTTTTTTATTTTTTTTTTATGTGATTTATAAATTTCATTAAAAAAATTAATTTCTCTTAAATTATTAAATCCAAATAATTTTGCTTTTATGCCATCTTGAATATCATGGTTATTATAAGCGATATCATCTGAAATAGACGATATTTGTGCTTCTAACGATGAATTTTTTTTAAAATTAATTTTATTCCTAAAATTTTTTACACCTATTATTTTGTTAATTTTTGATAAATCCTCTATTGGACCATTATGTTTTAAAAGACCATCTAACGTATCTATAGTTAAATTTAATCCCTTAAACTTTAAATACTTATGTTCAAGAAACATTACTATTCTCAGAGTTTGTAAGTTATGATCAAAACCACCATAATCAAACATACATTCATTTAAAGCTCTTTCGCCAGCGTGTCCAAAAGGTGTATGTCCAAGATCATGGGCAAGGCTTAAAGTTTCTGCAAGATCATCATTCAACATTAAATATCTCGAAATTGTACGAGCTATTTGAGCCACTTCTATAGAATGAGTTATTCTTGTTCTATAATGGTCGCCTTCAGTATTAACAAATACTTGTGTCTTATGCTTTAATCTTCTAAAGGAAGCACAATGAACTATTCTATCCCTATCTCTTTGAAAAGGTGTTCTGTAGGAATTTTGAGTATCTGAATATAATCTTCCTTTGGTTACAAATAAGCCTAATTTTGAGAAATTATTCATACTTTAAAAAAGATAATTTGATATTATATTAGTAATATCAATGTTCATATATGATAAAAGAAATTAAATTTACAGATAAAGCAATAAAGCAAATCAATCATTTATTATCTACAAAGGATAAAGGCTCTTTTTTTAGAATCGCTATTAAAGGTGGTGGCTGTTCTGGTTTTCAATATGATTTTTCATTCAATAAATCTATAGAAAAAAATGATTTAAAATTTGAAAATATTTTAATCGATAAAGCTTCTGCTGATCTTTTAAAAGGATCTGAAGTTGATTATGTGTCTGAATTAATAGGAGATTCATTTAAAATATCAAATCCAAAAACTAAGTCTTCTTGTGGTTGTGGTGTATCCTTCTCTCTTTAATGATTATTAGTTCCTGGAATGTAAATTCCGTAAGGGCTCGTATTGAAAATATAAAAGAATATTTAAAAAAGTTCTCACCGGATATTGTTATGATTCAGGAAATTAAAACCGAAGATATAAATTTTCCATATGATGAATTTAAAACTTTTGAATATGAAAGTCATGTGTTTGGTCAAAAAAGTTACAATGGTGTTGCTATATTATCAAAAAACAAGTTACAAAATATTCGAACTGATTTAATTAAAGATAGATTAAAACAATCAAGAATTATTTCTGCTGAAATAACACATAAAAAAAAAAATATTCAAATTATTAACATTTATACTCCAAATGGAAATCCTGTAGATACTGAAAAATATACATATAAAACTAATTGGTTAGATGATTTAATTAAACAGTTAAAAACATTGTCTAAGAAAAATGAAAATATAATACTTGGTGGTGATTTTAATATAATTCCTTCTGCCGAAGATGTTTATAATCCAAAAAGTTTTGAAGATGATGCTTTATTTAGATTGGAAATTAGAAAAAAATTAAGAGAGATAATTAATATAGGATTTCATGATGCATATCGGCATATTAATAATGATAAAGAAGGTTATACATTTTGGGATTATATGAGAGGTGCTTGGCAAAAAAATAATGGAATGAGAATTGACCATTTCTTAGTATCAAATTCTTTATTAAATATTATTAAAGATGTTAAAATTAATAAATATCCCAGAGGAAAAGAAAAACCTTCAGATCACACACCTATTGAAATTGAATTAGCTTAAAGATTTAATTTTATTTATTAACTCTTCATTAATTTTTCTTGGACCTTTATCTAGTCTATTTTTATGACGTCTTTCGCCTGGTAAGCGCACACCTTCCATTGAAGACATTTTTTTAAAAAATTCATCTGCATGTTTATCCCAACCAGGACCTGCAATTTTTTCAGGTGAAATTGCTAAAATAAATTCACCACCTTTAGGAGGGCCCCCGTCATTATTATCATTAGCTGCTGTCTCATAACTAAAAGATTCTCCAATTAAAGCGCCCGCTAGCAATTCTACCATCATTGCAATACTAGAACCTTTATAACCACCAAAAGGAAGTAAAACTCCACCATCAGCAATCTCTCCAGGATCAGTAGTTTCTTTTCCAGCTTTATTTAATCCTGTGCCTAAAGGAACTTTGCGGCCTTCTCTTTTCGCAACTTGAACTTCGCCCATTGCCATAAAAGCAGTTGCCATATCATAAACAACTGGAGTTTTACCTGGACGTGGCCAAGCAAATGAAATTGGATTAGTTCCATACAAAGGTTTAATTGCTCCTGCTGGTGCTACAGCTGGTTTATAAGAAGTACAAGCAATACCGACTAATCCTGCTTCTGCAATAGCTTCAGTTTCAGGCCATAGAGCTGCCATGTGATGTGAATTAGTAATTGCTAATACAGCAACACCTGTTTTTTTTGCTAAATCTATTACTGCTGGAAGACCAACACTTAAAACCATTGGAGCAACAGCATTGTTCCCTAAAACTTTTATAATACTTGGTGCAATAGTTTGAATTTGTGGTCTCGCTTTACCATTTACTTTTTTACTTTTTAAAGCAGAGACATAAGCAGGCAATCTAAATAATCCATGAGAAAGAGAACCGTCTCTTTCGGCTCGCATTATTGTGTCAGACAAAATATTAGCATTATCTTCATCGCAACCATTAGCTAATAATGTTTTTTTAGCTAAATCATAAATTTCATCTAAAGATAAAGAAACAGTAGTCATATTAATTATTTATGTTTAGCTTTTAAGTCTTTTTTAAGATCTTCGTGATCTCCGATCGCTATATGATGTTTACTTTTAACTATATATTTTTCCAAAGAAGGAATAATGACTAAAGGAACCAATCCGCCTAAAACAATTCCTATCGCTGCACTTTTTAAATTTGGATCTAAGATTGCTGCAATATAATCTGCTATTACATGGGCAATTATTACACCGATGATTCCAGCTATATATCCATTAGATATAATTTTTAACAATCTATTAATGCTCCAACCCGAATAAAAACCTATAAGAGGTATTATTGTATGAACTAAACCAAATACAAACCCTCTAAGCCAACTTTTGTCTTGTAACCAGATTATTTCCTCAATTAGATGTTCCATTTTTAAGCACACTAATCAATATTAATTAAAAAAACAACTAGACAAAATTTATAATTATTATATGAGAGGGAAATTCACCTCATACTTTTAAAAAAAATAAATTTTCAACTAGATTAACATTAATTGTAAGACTAAATAGAACCTAACATTAAAAACTTATGGAACTAACACTTGTTTATACAATAGTAGGTTTTGGATTAGCTGGTTGGTCTGTAATTGCAAATGACTCTGTACAAACACTAGGTACCTTTATAGCATCTAAAGAAAAGTGGTTTAAGTGGTATACCCTTGCTTCTGCTGCATCCGCTGCTATGGCTGTTACTATAGCTTATGGATGGTGGAAATATGGAGGCGACATATCATATGGAAGATTAACAAGAATTCCCTATCAAGAAATTAGATGGTATCATGCGGTGGCTCCAGGAATACTACTTTTATTAACCAGAATTGGAATTCCTGTATCAACAACTTTCTTAGTTTTATCTGTTTTTGCTTCAACTGTGGTTCTTGAAAAAATGCTTATAAAAAGCGTTGTAGGTTATGGTCTTGCAGCAACGTTAGCTTATATTTGCTGGATAGCTATTTCAAAATTCATAAATGAAAAATTTGATGAAATTACAGAACAGTGGAAAATTAACTTTTGGCGTAACTCGGTCTGGGTAACTTCTGGGTTTTTATGGGCTACTTGGTTAATGCATGATGTTGCAAATATAGCTGTTTATCTTCCAAGAGAGCTTAGTCTTATTCGGTTATTAATCGTTATTATTTATTTTACTATTCTATTATTTTATATTTTTAAAATTCACGGTGGAAAAATTCAAAAAGTAGTTTTAGATAAAACAGGCACTAGATATGCACGATCAGCAACTATAATTAACGTCATATATGCAGCTGTGCTTTACTACTTTAAAGAATTAAATGATCTACCAATGTCAACAACATGGGTATTTGTGGGACTACTATGTGGAAGAGAATTAGCAATTGCTTCAATGAACAAAGATTATAAATTTAAATATGTTTTCCCACTTATAGGAAAAGACTTTATTAAAATGATCTTTGGGCTAAGTGTATCAGTTGGAATAGTATTGGCTGTTCATTATATAATTATCCCAAACGGTTTATTTATGAAATAGATTAAAATTGATATTACTTTAATTGACTTTCTGGTACAGCAGCCCATAGCTTTAGCACGTTCTTCAAACTCATAGGCAATACCTCCAGACTCAATTGTTTTTTCATATTTATAACAGCAAATCCTTCAACACCAACAGCTGTTATGTTTCCACCAAAACATCCAAACCTTTCAACAAGAGTAGCTTTAACAACAGTTCTTGCTGCTGACAAATCTGCAGCAAGGCCGCCCGGCCCTGATCCAACAACCAAAACATCAGTTTCATGAACTACCTAAATTTTTCTTGAAGGTGCATCTATAGATTTTTTCATAATAAAGTTTATTTACAATTAACACAGCACTGATCAACCCAATGACCGGGGCTGACTTCAATTAAACCCATTTCTATATTTCCTTCTTTGCAATCATGCGTAGGATTGGGGCATCTTGTTCTAAATACACAACCAGATGGTGGATTCATTGCACTAGGTATTTCTCCTTTTAGTTCTATAGCATTAGATTTTTTTTCTGGATCAATAGAAGGAATAGAGGACAACAAAGCTTTTGTGTATGAATGCCTAGGATTTTTAAATAGTTCTCTTGAAGGTGCTATCTCAACTATAT
>JGI26061J44794_1000205_pt1 | contig 29123 bp, 28 predicted proteins | sample MarorgKNORR_S2LV_5_FD_44794 | JGI IMG/M metagenome (IMG submission 44794) | reverse complement strand
TTAGACCCGGTCTGGTAGACCCGGTCTGGTAGACCCCGATCCTGGTTGGGCGCGGGTCGCGCAGCTGAGAAGCACCACTGACGATAGAGATAAATTGGTTATGGAAGAGACGGCACCAGAAGAAGAGAAAACCCACAAGGCAGCGGTGCAGAGTGAGATGCCGTTCGCGGTCGTTGAAGGTACACCGGTAACGCAGTTGCCGCTGGATCTGTATATTCCACCAGATGCGCTCGAGGTGATTCTTGAAGCCTTTGAAGGGCCCCTCGATCTGTTGCTTTATCTGATTCGTCGGCAGAACCTGGATATTCTGGAAATCCAGGTATCAGAAATTACACAACAGTACATGGCTTACATCGATCTGATGGGTGAGATGCAATTCGAGTTGGCCGCCGAGTATCTGGTGATGGCCGCAGTGCTGGCGGAAATCAAATCCCGTATGTTGCTACCCAGACAGTCTGAAGATGAATCGGATGAGGATGATCCGCGAGCAGAGCTAATTCGCAAGCTGCAGGAGTATGAACGCTTCAAGCAGGCGGCTCTGGATATTGATGAGCTGGATCGACTGAATCGAAATTTCTGGCATGCGGTTGCCGATGCGCCGGTAACCGAAAAGAAAAAGCCGTTACCTGAAATACAGCTTCAGGATCTGCTGGTTGAACTTTCCCGGGTGTTAAAGCGTGCTGAAAACTATACGAGTCACCACATCGCCCTTGAACCCCTGTCTACCCGGGAGCGGATGTCGAATATCCTGAACGCAGTGTCCACCGCCGGTGATCAGTTCGTGGCATTTCCATCCCTGTTTCGGGTCGAAGAAGGCCGGTCCGGTGTGATCGTCACATTTATTGCGTTGTTGGAGTTGATCAAAGAGTCGCTTTTGGAGATCGTACAAACCGAACCGTTTTCGCCCATCCATGTGAAGTCTAAGACCGCCAGTCTTGAGCCGATTGAGCCCGGCCTTTAACACCGGTTTCTACAGCATGATCTATAAAATACTGGCCATCTAACACGATGGCCGCCAGAGGAACACTATGGACACTTTACCGCTGAAGCAGATAATCGAGGGTGCCATTTTCGCGGCGGAAAGGCCGCTGACTGTCGAGCAGCTGGTGCAAATATTTGAAGGTGATATACCGGAGCGTAGTGAAATACGAGCCGCCCTGAAAGAACTTGCACAGGATTGTGAAGCCAGGGGCTTTGAGTTGAAGCAAGTGGCGTCTGGATATCGCTTTCAGGTGAAAAGCGAATATGGTGAATGGATATCACGCCTGTGGAAAGAAAAACCACCGCGCTACACTCGCGCCTTGCTGGAAACGTTAGCGCTGGTTGCCTACAAACAGCCGATCACGCGAGGTGACATTGAAGAAATTCGCGGAGTTGCAGTCAGCACCAACATCATGCGCACATTGCTGGAACGTGAGTGGGTGAGGGTGGTTGGTCACAGAGATGTCCCTGGTCACCCGGCCCTGTACGCTACGACCAAATCTTTCCTGGACTATTTTAACCTGCGCAACCTGGATGAATTGCCTGCTCTTGCTGACATCAAGGATCTGGCTCAGCTAAACCCGGAACTGGAGATGGAAGAGGAGCTGATAGAGATTCGCACGCTCGAAATAAATGAGGAAGACCAGGAAGTGATCGCGGGTATTGAAGATGCGGACCTTGATGCAGTATCTGCCCAGGTCGACACCATCCAGGAAAATATTCGAAGCATGCTTAAGGCGGACGAGGAAACAGAAGAAGAAGATGACGGCGGATTTGATGATGACGTAATACCACCGGCGCCCAAGACAGCAACGGTTACACCGATTTCCGGTGCAGCGCCCCAGGCGACTCCGGAGACCGAAACCCAGGCCGCGGACGAGTCAGGGGAAAATGCTGGAGCCGACAGTTCCACCCATGAGAAAGAAGGCGACTTCTGACGTGTCGGAGAAACTTCAAAAAGTGTTAGCGGCACGTGGGCTTGGCTCCCGGCGTGAACTGGAGCGGTGGATTACAGCTGGTCGGGTTTCTGTCAACGGTAAACTCGCAAAACTGGGTGACCGGGTTGATGATGAAGATCGAATTCAAGTTGATGGTCGACAGCTTAACGCTAAAAAAGCTGCCCATCGCTATCTGCTGTATAACAAACCAGAAGGTGAGATATGCAGTCGTGATGATCCTGAAGGCAGAAAGACGGTTTTTGACAGGCTTCCTCGATTGAAAAATCAGCGCTGGATATCGGTCGGACGGCTCGACTTCAACACCAGCGGTTTGCTGTTGTTCACCACCGATGGCGAGCTGGCCAACAAGCTGATGCACCCATCGTCGAATATCGAGCGAGAATATGCTGTTCGAGTGTTGGGTGAAGTGACGGCCGAAGCACTGTCTTCAATGCGCCAGGGTGTGCTGCTGGAAGATGGCATCTTCCGGTTTGCAGATATTCAACGCGGAAAAAATGAAGATTATGATGAACCTCACCAGAAAAAGAAGGCCAATCAGTGGTATTACGTCGTGCTGAAGGAAGGCAAGAACCGGGAAGTGAGGCGTCTGTGGGAATCCCAGGGTTACACCGTGAGCCGGTTGAAGCGTGTTCGTTACGGCAGTTTTTTTATACCCTCTGCGGTGAAGGCAGGTCGGTTCATAGATCTAAAGATCAAGGACGTTAAAACGCTCTATAAAATGGCCGGATTCCCAGACTTTCGCCGATAAAGCCGTCATACCACGGCTATTACTCTCATCCAGCCCGCGCATTAACGTAAGTTAGAAGCGCTCTATCAAATGGCTGGTCACAGCCAATCCGCGGTGAATGTCCTGCCGTGTTCTTCCTGACTGTCACTTCCCAACAAGTACAGATAGAGCGGCATCAGGTCTTCCGGCGGCTTGACTGTGGCAGGGTCTTCCGCGGGGTAGGCGGCGACTCGCATTGATGTTCGGGTGCCGCCCGGGTTGATGATGTTGACGCGAATCCGGGAGGTTTGCTCCAGTTCGTCGGCGATAAGTTTCGCCATACCTTCCATGGCGTATTTCGAAACCGCATAGGCGCCCCAATAGGCTCGAGGTTCAGCGCCCACGCTGGAACTTGTGAACAGCAGACGTCCCGCATCGGATTTTTGCAGCATAGGCATCAATAGCCTTGTCAGTAAAAACACCGCATGCATATTCACCTGCATGACTCGATTCCACTGCTCGATCGGGTAGTGATCAAACGGCACGCGATCACCGAGGATCGCCGCGTTATGCAGAAGGCCGTCCAGCCTGCCGTGGTTTTTAGCAACGGCCTCGACCAATGATTCCGCATCCGCGTCGATGGGCTGGGCTAAGTCCATGGGTACAATGCCCGGTTCCGGGTAACCGGCATGGACGATTTCATCGTAGACAGCTTCGAGCTTTTCAGTCGTTCTTCCCAACAAGATGACAGTCGCGCCGTGTTGCGCGCAGCTAATCGCCGCAACCCGGCCGATACCAGCGCCAGCACCAGTGATCAAAATCACCTTGTCTTTCAACAAGTCGATTCGCGCCTGATAACTCACGAGTCGTCAGGACGCGCATAGGCGAGATAGTTAACATCCACGTCGCGTCCCAGTTTGTAGACGCGGGTAATCGGGTTGTAGGTCATGCCCGTCAGGTCCTTCATGGTGAAACCGGAGGCGCGGCACCATCGGGCGAGTTCGGCAGGTTTGATCAGTTTGTCGAAATCGTGTGTACCTTTGGGCAGCATTTTCATCAGGTATTCGGCGCCAATAATCGCAAACAGGTACGATTTTGGGTTTCGATTGATGGTGGAAAGAAACAGATGGCCATCGTCTTTCAGCAATCGACGGCAGGTGGCGATCACAGAACCAGGGTCGGGCACATGTTCGAGCATTTCCAGACAGGTAATCACATCAAAGGGTTCTGGTGACGAACGCTCGAGTTCTTCAATCGTGATCAGTTCGTAGTCCACCCAGACATTGGATTCGTGCCGGTGTAGCCTGGCAACACTGAGGGGGCGTTCGGCTGCGTCAATACCAAAAACGCTTGCACCCTTTGCCGCCATCGCCTCGGCGAGAATGCCGCCGCCACAGCCAACATCCAGCACACGTTTACCGGCAAGTTCAACGCGATCGGTTATATAGCTCATTCGGAGCGGGTTGATATCGTGCAGCGGTTTGAACTCGCCTTCGGTGTCCCACCAGGTGCGAGCCAGCTGCTCGAATTTACTGACTTCAGCAGGATCGACATTTCGTTCGCTCATTGGTTTGCCTGAATTGATTGCACGCGTAATTGCCACTCTCTGGTTGCTGCAAGAATGCTATCAGAATCTGCACTGACCGGCTTTCCCTGTTCAACCACCGGCTTACCGTTGATCCAGACATGGCTGACGTCTCTGGCTGATGCCGTGTAGATGAGTTGTGAGACGGGATGGTAAATAGGTTGGAAGGCCGGATGTGAGAGATCGATGCTGGTAATGTCGGCGAGCTTTCCGGGCTCGAGGCTGCCAATGTGTTCGTCCAGGCCAAGATACCTGGCGCCGTTGATCGTCAGCGATTCAAGGGATTGCGCCGCTGACAGGCTGGTGGCATCTCCAGAAGTCACCTTGGACAGCAGTGAGGCCGAGCGCACTTCCTGGAGCATATCGAGATCGTTGTTGCTGGCGGCACCATCTGTACCCACGGCAACGTTGATCCCGGCAGAGCGCAGTTTCTGCACCGGACAAAGTCCGCTTGCCAGTTTCATGTTTGATTCCGGGCAGTGAGCGATCTGCACGCCATTGGTTGCCATTAACTGGATTTCATCATCTCGAAGCTGCGTCATGTGCACAGCCTGCAGGGCAGGTGAGACGATGCCGATCTTGTGTAGCCGCTCAATCGGACGCATGCCGGATTCTTGTAACGCATCAGATATTTCTGTTGCCGTTTCGTGCAGATGTAGATGAATGGGCAGGTCCAGTTGCTCGGCGTACAGCCTGATCCGTTCGAACCCCAGATCGGAAACTGTATAGGGTGAATGAGGGGCAAAGGCAGTGGTCAGCAGCGAGTGGTTCTTGATACTGTCACGAAACGCCAGGCCTTTGTGAATGTGATCCTCTTCGTTGCGCGCCCAGGCGTTACCAAATTTCAATACGGGCATGCCCACCTGCGCGCGAAATTGCATATCGGTAAAGGCGCGACCGGCGGATTCCGGGAAGAAGTAGGTGTCGGCAGCGCAGGTTGTACCACCCATCATCATTTCAAGCGCTGCCAGGCGAGTGCCGTCGTAAACGAATTGTTCGTTCACCAGTTCACCCTCAATCGGCCAGATCCAGTTGGTTAGCCAGTCCATCATTTCCCTGTCGTCGGCAATGCCGCGCAGCAGTGCCATGGCGGCGTGACCATGCACGTTAACAAACCCGGGCGTGACCAGATGTTCTGGCAACAGGACTTCGGGCGCATCCGGATAATGCTGTTGCGCCTCAGCCGTCGGCAGGATTGCTGCAATGCGTTCACCTTCAATGACGAGACTATGGCCTAAGAGCAGGACGTCTTTAGGGACAACCGGGGCGATCCAGGTTGGAGAGAGGATTTGGGTACTACTGCGGGTCACAATGATCTCAGTTAGCGTCGCTTGAATTAAGTAAAAACGAGCGCTGGGTACAGCGCGTGAGGGCGCATTATACCTGTCTTGCGCCGGGCTTTTATTTGGGGTTGATCTCGGCGGCGGCGAGGCCAAAATCTGTCTCGAATAATCTTGTTATTTCAATGGCTTATGTCTTGGCTATGGCCATAAAAATGATGGGATCGGGCTCCCGGTTATGCTACAATTTTGCCCGTACAGAGACCCCTATTGTGGCCAGCCAAAACCGGGAAAATCTAGTTGCTAACCTTGATTGAGAACGTCAAATAAACGGCAACCCCAGAGAAGCGACGGAAGTAACTTCACACGTGATTTGAATCGATCGAATGCCTGTCGATAGCCATATCGGCTGGGCGTTTTTTTGTGAACAGGTGGCGTGCTGGTTCCATCCCAGGTCTCGCGGTCAGGCGTAGAAAGTAGAAGACAAGCAGTTATGTCAGAATCAGAAGAATCGATTAGCACCATCAATATTGAGGACGAGCTTCGGCAGTCCTATCTCGATTATGCAATGAGCGTCATTGTCGGGCGTGCCTTGCCCGANGTGCGAGATGGACTGAAACCNGTGCATCGTCGTGTGCTGTTTGCCATGCAGGATCTGAACAACGCCTACAATCGCCGTTATATGAAGTCTGCCAGGATCGTTGGCGACGTCATTGGTAAATATCACCCTCATGGTGATAACGCGGCCTACGACACGATTGTGCGTATGGCGCAAAGTTTTAGCCTGCGTTACCCGCTTATTGACGGCCAGGGCAACTTCGGTTCACTCGATGGCGACAGTGCTGCGGCTATGCGTTACACCGAAATTCGCATGCAGAAGATCGCCCACGAATTGCTGGCGGACCTTGACAAGGAAACTGTCGATTTCGTCGAGAACTACGATGGTACTCTGCAAATGCCGGTGGTCTTACCGGCGAAACTNCCTAATCTGTTGATCAACGGTTCCAGCGGCATTGCGGTTGGCATGGCCACCAATATTCCACCTCACAATCTGACCGAGGTTGTCAATGCCTGTCTTGCGCTGATCGATAACCCGGAGCTCGACACAGACGGGTTGATGGAACATATCCTGGGTCCGGACTTCCCAACTGCCGGTATTATCAACGGGCGTGGCGGTATTGTGCAGGCCTATAGAACCGGCCGCGGTAAAATTCAAATGCGCGCGCGTTGTGAAATCCTGGTGGACGAAAAGACCAGCAGAGAAACCATCATCGTCAAGGAAATCCCCTATCAGGTTAACCGTGCACGTCTGATTGAAAAGATTGCCGAGCTGGTAAAAGACAAGAAAATCGAAGGCATCACCGAGCTGCGTGATGAGTCGACAACCGATACACGAATCGTCATGGAGCTTCGTCGCGGAGAAGTTGGTGAGGTTGTTCTCAACAATTTGTACGCCCAGACGCAGTTGCAGACTGTTTTTGGTATCAACATGGTGGCGCTGGTAGATGGTGAGCCGAAAACACTGAATGTGAAGCAGGTGCTGGAACAATTTATCCTGCATCGCCGCGAAGTTGTGACCAGAAGAACGGTTTACCTGTTGCGGCGAGCGCGAGCCAGGGGTCATGTGCTGGAAGGTTTGGCGGTTGCCCTATCAAATATTGATCCGGTTATCGAATTAATCAAGACCTCTGCCGATGTCCAGGAAGCGCGTGAAAGACTGGTGGCGACCGCCTGGCGTTCGGAAACCGTCACGCAGATGCTGGAAAAAGCCGGCCCGGAAGCAGCCAAACCAGACGATCTGGATGAGGCGTACGGCTTAAAGGCCGACGGCAGTTACTTCCTTTCACCGGAACAGGCGCAGGCCATTCTGGAGATGCGCCTGAATCGATTGACCGGCCTTGAACAGGAACGCCTGATTAATGAATACAAGGAGATCATCGATAACATCTCAGAGTTACTCGATATTCTTGCCGATCCAGGTCGCTTAATGTCGATCATTCGTGAAGAACTGGTCCAGATTCGTGACGAGTATGGCGATGATCGACTTACTGAGATCGTCGAGACCATGGAAGATCTCACCATGGAAGATCTCATCACTGAACAGGACATGGTGGTGACCTTGTCCCACGGCGGCTATGCCAAAACGCAACCACTGGATACTTATCGTGCTCAGCGTCGTGGTGGTCGGGGTAAGTCTGCAAGCTCGGTCAAGGAAGAAGACTACATAGAACACCTGATGGTCGCGAACACCCACGATACGATCTTGTGTTTTTCGGATCGCGGCAAGGTTTACTGGTTAAGAGTCTTCCAGATTCCACCCGCCAGCAGAACGGCTCGCGGCAGGCCGATCATTAATATATTGCCACTGGGTGATAACGAAAAAATCACCGCCATGTTGCCGATCAACGAGTATCGGGAAGATCAGTTTATTTTCATGGCTACGCTAAACGGTACCGTCAAGAAAACGCCGCTGATGGATTTTGCACGCCAGAGAAGCACCGGTCTGATTGCGATTGAACTGGAAGATGACAATACCCTGGTCGGCGCTGCAGTCACCGACGGTACCAAAGATGTCATGTTGTTTGGCTCCGGCGGCAAGGTCATTCGATTCAAGGAATCAGACGTGCGCGCCATGGGCAGAACAGCCCGCGGTGTTCGCGGCATCAAGCTTAAGGCCAATCAAAAAGTCATTTCACTCATGATTCCGGATACCGATGGCCAGGTGCTGATTGCCAGCCGAAACGGCTATGGCAAACGCAGCAGCATCGAAGATTATTCAGTCATTGGCAGAGGCGGTCAGGGCGTCATTGGCATGAAGCTCAGTGGTCGAAATGGCGACGTGGTCGGCGCCGTCCAGATATTTCCAGGCGACGAGGTCATATTGATCAGCGATCAGGGCACCCTGGTACGAATCCCCACCGATGAGGTTTCCATTCAGGGTCGCAACACCCAGGGCGTAAGATTAATCAACCTCACCAACGACGAACACCTGGTCGGTATGGCGCCTGTCGATGAGCCTTCAGGTGACGATCCAGAAAAAGACGATCTGGCAGATGACGAAGGTTCAGAATCGGGGTCGGAATAAAATCTACATTTCTTCTTCGATTCCACGGGATCATTGACATGGCCGAGATTAGTCTGCTCGAGGGATTGTTGAAATGAAAGAATTAGCATGTAATGGGGTTCTTAGTCTGGCCCTAAAATTCATATGAACGACGAAGTAGATCCATCGACTGGTTTGAGCGATTTGCGTGACCGTATTGACCAGCTGGATAGTGAGATTCTCGATAAATTGAACGAGCGGGCTCGTTGTGCGCTGGCGGTGGCGGAGGTAAAACAGCGGGAATCCGGTGGTGAAGCGCCGGTATTTTATCGGCCTGAACGCGAGGCGCAGGTGTTGCGCCGAATGACCCAGCTAAACGAAGGCCCGCTTTCAAACGATAAGATTTCCCAGGTATATCGCCAGATCATGTCTGCCTGCCTGGCGTTGGAAGAACCCCTGAAAATCGCCTACCTCGGTCCAGAGGGCACCTTTACGCAAATGGCGGCGCTAAAACAGTTTGGTGATGCCGTCACCGGTATGCCGATGGTGACCGTTGATGATGTGTTCAGGGAAGTAACATCCGAAGCCTGCCACTACGGCGTTGTGCCGGTTGAGAACTCCAGCGAAGGTGTCATCAACCACACGCTCGATAATTTTATCAGTTCAAATCTCAGAATTTGCGGCGAAGTTGAAATTCGTGTGCATCATCATCTGATGGTGTCGCCAGATTCCGAGGGTGACATTGAGCGCATCTACTCGCATCAGCAGACTCTCGGTCAATGTCGCCGATGGTTGAATGGGCATTACCCCAACGTCCCCAGGCTCACCGCGACCAGTAACGCTGAAGCTGCCCGGCAGGTGAATTCTGAAACAAACTCTGCAGCGATTGCCGGTGAAATTGCCGCCGAGATCTATGGCCTGAAAATCATTTCCCGACAAATTGAAGATGAATCAGACAACACAACGCGATTCATCGTGGTCGGCAGGGAAGACATCGGCCCAAGCGGCAACGACAAGACATCCATTGTCGTGTCGACTCACAATCAACCCGGCGCCTTGTACAAATTGTTAGAGCCTTTTCACCGTCATGGCGTGTCACTGACCTCCATTGAAACCAGGCCGTCACGAACCGGCATGTGGAGCTACGTGTTTTTTATCGATTTCGAGGGCCATCGGGACGACGAACTGATTCAACGGGTGCTCGGTGAAATCGATGACGACGCGCTGGAGGTAAAAATGCTTGGCAGTTATCCGCGCGCGCTTAGCAGCCGTGAGCGGGGCGTAACAAACAGCCGTGAGCGGTCCTCAACAGACAACAGTGAAAAATCCAGGCCTTAACGAGATGGTAGATTTTTACAAGCTCGCGCGGCCTGGCATCACTGACTTGTCGCCTTACCAACCCGGTAAACCTGTCGAGGAACTGGAGCGTGAGCTTGGCATCTCCGACATTGTTAAACTGGCCAGTAACGAAAATCCCCTCGGCCCATCCAGCAAGGTCACGGCGGGCCTGGCAAAACAACTCGAACAACTGTCGCGATATCCAGATGGCAGCGGCTATTTGTTGAAGCGCAAGCTGCAGGAAAAACTTGGGCTGGACCCGTCCACGGTGACGATCGGTAATGGTTCCAACGATGTTCTGGAGCTGATCGCGCGCGTATTCCTGGGACCCGGTTTGGAATCCATCGTGTCCCAGCACTCATTTGTGGTGTATCCGCTGGTGACAAAAGCCCTGGGTGCAGAATTGAATGTGATACCGGCAAAAGATTTTGGCCAGGATCTGGCGGCAACCGCGAAGGCCATTTCTGACAAGACCCGAATTATTTTTGTTGCTAACCCAAACAATCCAACCGGGACCTGGGTGAATGAATCCAGCCTTCGGAATTTTCTGGCGCAGGTACCGGGCGACGTACTGGTTGTGCTTGATGAAGCCTACTTTGAGTATGTCATAGAACCGGACTATCCCAATGGCCTGGCGCTTGTCAAAGATTTTGACAACCTGATTGTGACCAGAACCTTCTCCAAAGCTTATGGTCTGGCGGGTCTGCGGATTGGCTACGCGGTTAGTCATCCTGATATCGCGGACCTGATGAATCGTGTCCGACAGCCGTTTAACGTGAATGCGATGAGCCTCGCCGCGTCGCTCATCGCATTGGACGACGATGAACACGTGAACAAATCTGTGCAGCTCAATACAGAAGGTTTGAAATTCTTAAACGAAGCCTGTGGGCAACTGGGGCTTAACTACATTCCGTCAGTAGGCAATTTTCTAACAATTGATTTTGGGCGCGAGGCGATGCCTATCTATGATGCGCTCTTGAAAGAAGGCGTGATTGTTCGACCGATAGGTGTCTACGGAATGCCAAACCACCTTCGGGTAACGGTAGGCACGACCAACGAGAACGCGAGATTTGTCGACGCGCTACAAAAAGTCCTGGATCATGGTTGAGACAGAGCATGGTTGAGACTAAACATGGTTGAGACAAAGTTTCAGCAGGTTGCCATCATCGGGCTTGGCTTGATGGGAGCTTCCATCGCCGCCGGTATAAAGCAGCAGGCGCTGGCAGCCAACGTCGTTGCCTGGGACGCGGATGCCACAAGCCTCGATCTCGGTTGTGATCTTGGTCTCATTGATAAGGCCAGTGACAGTATTGCGGATGCAACCAGCGAAGCAGACCTGATCATATTGTCTGTCCCTGTGCAGGCAATGGCCGGCGTGTTATCCCAGATCACCCTCAATGGGCAGATCATCACCGATGTCAGCAGCGTCAAAGGTTTCGTTATCGATACGGTCAAGGCGGTATATGGGGAGATACCTGCCAATTTCGTGCCGGGCCATCCGATTGCGGGTTCCGAGAAGCATGGGGTGATTGCCGCGAATCCGGATTTGTTCCGGCGACATCGGGTTATCCTGACACCGCTTAAGGAAACCAGTGATCAAAGTACCGAAAAGGTGACACGCTTGTGGACCTCCCTGGGCGCCGAAGTAGTCCTCATGACCCCGGAACATCATGACGATGTGCTGGCACAAACCAGTCACCTGCCGCATCTTCTGGCTTATGCCTTGGTCGATACCCTTTCCGCAGGCGGGGACAGCCTTGAGGTGTTTGAATATGCTGCCGGTGGCTTTCGTGATTTTTCGCGTATCGCGGCCTCCGACCCCACCATGTGGAGTGATATTTTCAGTACCAACGCGTCGCCCGTGGTCGATATCCTGGAAAAATATGTCACTGAATTACAACACCTCAAGCAATTGATCGAGGAGGGCGACAGCGAAGCACTCAAGGCAGTCTTCGAACGAGCCAAGGCAGCCAGAGATCATTTCTCAAAACTTCAACAAACCCGGCATGCCAATGGCGGATGAACTGTGTCCCTCATCGATTCCTGTCATCACCATTGATGGCCCCAGCGGCTCCGGCAAAGGCGTGGTCGCGACCCATCTCGCTACTCTTTACAACTATCACCTGCTTGACAGTGGCGCCCTGTATCGCCTGGTGGGTATCGCTGCACGAAACGCTGGTGTGGACCTTGATGCCAGCCAACTCGATGAAGCCAGGCTGGCTGCGATTGCCCTTGCCCTTGAAGTCGTATTCGAGGCTACCGGAGATCCCGAAAACCCACTGAGAATCACACTCTCAGGCGAAGATGTCACCACCCGGGTTAGGACAAATGACGCCGGTGTAGGTGCCTCCATAGTCGCCGCCATACCCGGCGTTCGCGCTGGTTTGTTATCACTGCAGGCCTCATTCAGACAGCCGCCGGGACTGATTGCTGATGGCCGCGACATGGGCACCGTGGTTTTCCCGGATGCTGATGTCAAAATATTCCTGACTGCAAGTGCCGAGGCCCGGGCTAAAAGGCGCTATAACCAGTTGAAAGATAAGGATATTGGTGTTAGTCTGCACGCCCTTTTTCAGAGCATCCAGGCTCGGGATGAGCGGGATACGAACCGAGCGGTGTCTCCCCTTAAACCCGCAGAAGATGCTTTTGTCATAGATAGCACGGACATGGACATCAATGATGTACTAAAAAGTGTCCAGGCTGTCGTGAAGGAAAAACTGGGTTAACCACTGGTACCAACACCTGTTCTCAGGGGCTGGTGGCCAAACCCTTAAAACCAATTGACCCGCGACCGTTGGATCGTGGTTACAGGGCGCAAGCCCGGGAAGTTATTGAATGAGCGAGAGTTTTGCGGAGCTTTTTGAAGAAAGCCTAAAAATAATAGACATGAAATCCGGTGCAATCATCACCGGTGTCGTTGTCGACATAGACAGCGAATGGGTCACGGTACACGCCGGACTCAAATCCGAAGGGGTCATCCCCCGAGATCAATTCCTGAGTGAAAACGGTGAACTGGAAGTCGAAGTCGGCGATACAGTCCAGGTTTCCATGGATGCAGTGGATGACGGGTTCGGAGAAACACGTCTGTCACGAGAGAAAGCCAAACGTGCTGAATCCTGGCAGATACTTGAGAATGTTTACGAGCAACAGGAAGTCATCACGGGCCTGATCAGCGGCCGGGTGAAGGGTGGTTTCACCGTTGAGATTCGTGATATCCGTGCATTCCTGCCGGGTTCACTGGTAGACGTTCGACCACTTCGAGAAAACGAACAGCTCGAAGGCCGGGAAATGGAATTCAAGGTGATCAAGCTTGACCAGAAGCGCAATAACGTTGTCGTTTCACGCCGATCCGTTCTCGAGGCAGAAAACAGCGTAGAACGTGAAGCCCTGCTGGAAAGCTTGCAGGAAGGCCAGGAAGTCAAGGGTATCGTCAAGAACCTGACTGACTACGGCGCATTCGTAGACCTCGGCGGCGTTGACGGGCTGCTGCACATTACCGATATGGCCTGGAAGCGCATCAAGCATCCAGGAGAGATTGTCGCTGTGGGCGATGAAATCGAGGTGAAAATATTGAAGTTTGATCGCGAGCGTAATCGTGTATCGCTTGGCCTGAAACAGCTGGGTGAAGATCCCTGGGTCGCCATTACTCATCGTTATCCTGAAGGTGCACGCACCATGGCACGGGTCACTAACCTGACTGACTATGGTTGCTTCGCTGAAATCGAAGAAGGCGTTGAAGGCCTGGTTCATGTATCCGAAATGGACTGGACCAACCGCAATATTCATCCGAGCAAAGTTGTTCAGGTGGGTGATGAAGTTGAAGTCATGGTGCTCGACATTGATGAAGAGCGCCGTCGAATTTCACTTGGCATCAAACAGTGTCAGGGTAATCCCTGGGAAGAGTTTGCTGCACTGCACGCCAAGAACGACAGGATCAAGGGACACATCAAGTCAATCACTGACTTCGGTATCTTCATTGGCCTTGACGGTAACATTGATGGCCTGGTGCATTTGTCTGACATTTCCTGGAACGAACCCGGCGAACAGGCAGTACGCCGATTCACCAAGGGTGACGAGATTGAAACCGTTATTCTTTCTATCGACGCAGAACGCGAGCGAATTTCGCTTGGCTTAAAGCAGCTCGAGGAAGATCCATTCAATAACTATGTCGCCGTCAATGAGCGTGGTGCCATCGTTACCGGTAAGGTAAGGGAAGTTGATCCCAAGCAGGCAATGCTCGAGATGGCTGAAGACGTTCAAGCCATACTCAAAGCGTCCGAGATCAGTGTTGACCGTGTTGAAGATGCAAGAAATGCGGTAAGTGTAGGCGATGAATTGGAAGTAAAAATTATTTCCGTCGATCGCAAGAATCGCATACTGGGCGTTTCCATCAAGGCGAAAGACATGGCCGATGAACAGACTGCAGTGAGAGAGCATCGCGAGAAGGAGCCGGAAGTGACTCCGACGACTATTGGTGATTTAATCAAGCAGCAGATGAACGGAACGGAGGGAACCGACTAGTCCGAATTGGTCGTTGATATAAAATGCGAAACATGACGAAGTCAGAGCTGATCGAGCGAATTGCAACCGAGCAGAACCAGTTGTCCACCAAGGACGTTGAGTTGGCGGTGAAAATGATGCTCGATCATATGGCTACCGCCCTCGCTGAGGGCGAGCGGATTGAAATTCGCGGCTTCGGCAGTTTCTCTCTGCACTATCGAGCACCCAGACTGGGACGCAATCCCAAAACAGGTGAGAAGGTAGAGCTGGCTGGCAAGTATGTGCCGCACTTTAAACCCGGCAAAGAATTGCGGGAGAGAGTCAATCTCTCCCTGCAAAATGCGCCCAGTCCAACCCCGACTTTTTAAGCCTCACAGTCACCCTGAACCCCCAACCCGTCACACTGAACAAAGTGAAGGGTCTCTCGCTAGCAGTCGATTCCCAAATTGTCCCTTTCCGCCTCGAGCGTTATCATACCCCCCAGGCCACAAGTCAAATCTGGATAACCCCAACCAATGGCGTTCATTAAAAAAACCCTATTCATCTTCATAGCGCTAATAGTCTTCATCGTTGCACTGCTAGCCGCCGCCGACAACAGCGCCGAGGTTGCCCTCAAATTCCTCGACTATGAAACCCCGGTCTGGCCAATATCCTGGTGGATACTCACGGCATTCGTGACGGGTGTACTATTCGGCAACTTGTTAAACCTGGTATCCAACACCCGACTCAGAATGGGTGCACGCCAGGCGAATAAGTCTGCCAATCTCCGCACCAAAGAACTGGATCAGGCAAAAGCCCAGATGGGATCGGAGCAATAATTGATGATCGGTAAATCCCATGGATAACTGGCTGCTCTATCTCATTATCGTCGTTGCCATCGCGATTGGCTGGTGGATGGGACGTCGTGAACGGACGAAATCATCGGAAGTCCTTGGTCCTAATTACTATCAGGGATTGAATTATCTGTTAAACGAAGAGCCCGACAGGGCAGTTTCCACCTTCATCGATAATCTTGAAGTGAACGACGATACCCTGGAAACCCATCTCGCCCTGGGCGGGCTACTGCGACGCCGGGGCGAACTGGAAAAAGCCGTTAGTGTTCATGAGAATATCCTGAACCATGCAAAACTATCCAAAAGTGACATGCAAGGTGTGCAACTGGAACTGGCCCGTGATTACCTGTTGGCGGGCCTGCTGGATCGGGCAGAAGAACTTTGCGTCACCCTGAGCCAGGAACCAGAGACAGGTAAATCTGATTCTGTGCGCCGGGAAAGCCTGAAGATTACCCTTGAAATCTACGAGCGAGAGAAAGAATGGTCACAGGCAATAGAAGTGGGAAAACTGTTGGCAGTTGGCGATGACGCGGATCATTACGAGAAAGCCATCTCGCATTACTACTGTGAACTGGCAGAGGAGCAGTTGGCCCGGAGCCAACTCGAACAGGCCAGGGAATCAGTCAGGGAAGCCATTGGCCACGATGTGAACAGTCCCAGGACCTCGCTGGTCCGCGGTCGAATCGATGTACAGGAAGGCCATTATGACCATGCCATCACCGCACTAACCCGAATCCGTGATCAGGATCCGGTCTATGTGCCTGAGTCACTCGATACCCTGGAAGAAGCCTACCAGCTGGACAACCGACCGCAGGAAGAACTGCGGCAATATCTCACCTCCTGTCTCGATATGACGCCTTCAATTTCCATCGTTTTGATGCTGGCAAAAAGTATTCGCGACGAACTGGGCGATGAAGCCGTCGCCAAATTCATCGCTAATCACCTGAAGAAGAACCCGACAATTCGTGGACTCACCCAATTAATCGATCTGCACATGGATAACACCCACGGTGTCGCCAAGGAAAACCTGGCGATACTCAGAAGCTTCGCTGAAGCGCTGGTCGCTGACAAACCTGCCTACCGTTGTCACGAGTGCGGTTTCGAAGGAAAGCGAATGCGCTGGCACTGCCCAATGTGCAAAGACTGGGCAACTATCAAACCGATTTACGGACTGGAAGGCGAGTAACACCCACGTCATCCAGACCACAGCTGCGCATAACACACCCGTCATCTCGACCGTAGCAGCGAAGCTGCGAAAAGGAGAGATCTCAATCCTGCCGGTCCGCCACTGACAATCACTTGCGCCCCGACCTACATACTCTTCAGATTTCACCTACAGCCTCAGGTTTCTCACCTTGCTAATTTAGTCCCGCTTTATAAGCAACCAAACAACCACAAGGAGAAACACCACAATGAAAACTCAAAATCTAGTCGCTGCACTATTCGCTCTGGTCATGCTGTGTCTGGGTAACGTCGTCTTCGCCGACGATTTATCTGACGATATGAGTGCTGAAGTCATTACCGTAAACGTCAACGAAGCTGATGCCGCGTCGATCGCAAACACCCTGATCGGTATCGGATATTCACGTGCCCAGGCAATTGTTGATTACCGTGAAAAGCACGGCCGCTTTTATTCCGCAGAAGAACTCACTGCGGTAAAGGGCATTGGCCAGTCAACGGTCCAGAAAAACCTGATGCGAATTACTACCAAGTAATTTTTCATCCACGTTGATCGGCTTGAATTGGGGCTGGACTCTGGGGTCTGGCCTTGATTTGTTTGTCTACGAACATGTCTATAAAAAGCGTATCTGCAGTTCACGAGCGGCATCCAGATTCGATATTTCTTGGTGAAATAGATTTACCGACCCTCTTTGCCAGTTTTTTAGAGACACACTGTGCATCGGACTTAAAACCAACGACAGCTCGGCAGTACCGGGCCACGCTCGAAACCACGCTATCTATCACGTATGGCACCCCCTTCTATCAGGGCTGCACCAACCTGCAGGACTCAAGACTTGCGATAAAGGCGTTCATGATGGGGTGCAAGATTGAGTATCCGGTTAAATTCAACCGATGGAAGGCCACCTTAAGCAGTTGCTTTGGCTGGGGGATAGAGGAGGACCTAATTGGCGCGAACCCCGTCTACCGAATCCCTTCCGCACCCGAGAACCCCAGGACAAGATTGTTCACAGATAACGAACTCAGGAAATGGTTCAGAGTGACCCGGCAAAATGGTTATTCGCAGCGCACCGTGGATGGATTATTTCTCATATTGCTGACAGGCATGAGGCCAGGGGAAGTCCTCTCTTTAAGACCGAGGGATATTAATCAGGAGGACCGGGCCGTCTATTTGGAAGAGACAAAAAATGGCAAACCTCACCTGATACCGTTGTCCAGTCTGGCTTTGGAATTACTGAAAGGAAACCAACAGGAAGTTGCAGAGAACCAAAAAATATTCAGTACCTCGTTAAATGGGCTTGGGCAAGTGTGCAGGCGAGCCTCTCAGCGGGCAGAAATTACCAGATGTTCCCCTCATGACCTGAGACGCACTTGCGCGACGCTATGTGGTCGTCTCGGCGTGCCGATTGAGACCATTAGCCGAATCCTCAATCACAGCGTTGGCGGTGTCACGACCCGACACTATGCGTTGTATGCCTATGAGCGAGAGAAGCGAGAAGCTCTGGAGCTGGTGGCCAACCATTTGTCCACACTCGGCATGAAGGCATAGGTGTTAACGTGGCAATGTACGACAAATGGCGTACAATATTGTGATTGGTTGGAAAACGGCTAAAAAGGAGGTATTGATTGCTCTGGGGGCAGGACGCATTGAGCATGAGCAACGCGGGAGTATCGATGTTAAGAATCGACTTTCAACCGGCGAAGTAAGTGTCGCCGATGTTGTTGGGTGGTTAAGAAGGGCGAAAGGTGCGGATCATCAGGAGAGTCCCCACCATTTCATTGACGATGTCACTGTGCACATAGTTAAAGTGCGAGGGTGGTATATCAAGTGGTGGATAGATTATCCCGATATAGAAGATGCGGGGGAAGATGTGGCTGTATTTGTGAGTGTGCATCCAGACGGTGACTAATATGAAAACACGAATTTTGAGAGATGGCGATAAAGGCCGGGCAATATGTGAGGACTGTAGAGCCAGAGTCACTACCACTTACAGGCGTCGTGACGTGCCAATGAGCGATGGAAGTGGTTTAGTCCGAAACGTTTTAGTAGGTGTGTGCGATACATGCGACACAATAGTCTCGCTGCCTCAGCAGTCCGTACCAATGGTGAAGGCGGTCGTTAAACGGAAAAGAACCTCTGTTGAGGCGCGAGTGCCAGTTCATGTGCGCGATATGTTGGCAATGGTGTCGGATGCGATGGGGCATGGTCCCGGCTTTGATCAGCATATTGTGCGTTTCTATATAAGTGAGTGGGCTGAAAAAGGTGTACCCAGGACTCGCCTGGCGCGCTACCGGNGCGATGAGTTGTTTTATGGAAATGAGGCAACTGCTCGGCTCTCTTACAAATTTCGGGGCGCTGACGACCTGGTGAACACCTTGCGGGAGGAATCCGGTATGAATACGACTGAGCTATTAAAAGCAGTTACTTTTGCCGCCTATGAGGACGTGATTGAGAGACCCCAGAGCAGGGCGCGGAAGGCGCTGAAGAATATTGCCTCTGTGGTTGGATAACGAACCAGGGGCAGTCCTGAACCTTACTGTGGACATGGCGCCCTGATTGAGAGAAGTGAGTGGGTTGAGCGCCTTGGTATGCTTTGTTAAAGTGCGTAATAACATATGTAATAACGGTGCTTGATATGCTTAAGGTGAAAGTTACGCAAGTGGGCAACTCAATGGGAATACTTTTACCAAAAGAGGCGCTCAACAAAATGAATGCCAGCAAGGGCGATACATTGTATTTGGTTGAGGGGCCAGATGGTTACACCTTGACGCCTTACAGTCAGGATTTTGAAGAGCAGATGACAGCTGCGGACAAGGTGATGAAAGGGTACCGGAATGCGTTAAGGAAGCTTGCTGAGTGAATAAACCGAAATGGCTTCTGCAAGAGTTTGTTGAGGCTGTTCATAATATGGTTTTGGCGGAACATGGTGGACCTGCAGGTATAAGGGATTCAAAAATGCTCGAGTCAGCACTTGCTAGACCACGAAACCGGAACGTCTATGAGCCTGGGAGTTCGGTATTCGATCTAGCTGCTGCCTATAGTTATGGAATCGCAATGGACCATCCGTTTGTGGACGGCAACAAACGCATAGCCTTAGTTGCCGGTCTGGTATTTCTGGAGATCAATGGATGTAGTTATACGGCACCCGAAGCGGAAACAGCGTCTGTATTTGAGACATTAGCGGCGGGTGAAATGACAGAAAAAGAACTCAGTCAATGGTTTCAAGATAAATATGATGGCTAGCGGGAGGTAAAGCGAGTGCTGAGAGACCCCAGAGAGCAGGGCGCGGAAGGCGTTGAAGAATATTGCCTCGGCCGTTGGATAACGAACCTGGAGCCTCCTGAAGCGTAGCCTAAGGCCACTACTAGTATTATATAAATTAGTAACAAACTAGTAGTTAATAGCTAAATCATTGAAATATATATACTAACTTAGAATTACTGGTAAATAGAAAACTAGTAATTAGCTAGTAGCTGTACTAGAGTTAGTCCTATTACTAGTTCTTTATAAAGTAGTAGTAGAAAGCCAGGCTCACTAACTGGAAGAATGTATTGAGAATGCCGAAAAAGCCGCCTGAGTTACTTGAGGCACTTTCTAAAATCACTGAGAACAGAAGAGATGAGCCTCAGGTGTTTCCTAGAATATTCTCTCAGAAAATTGTTGATGAGAGCGGCGAGTATCGACATTGGGACAAAATGCGACATATTCCTCCTCCTGAAGGAATCACCAGCTTGGAGTGGTGGGTTGGTACGAGATATGCGCGAAAGAATGCTGCGAAATTAACCCCGTTCACAGACAAGCTCGGAAAAGAATTGTCTTACTGTGTAACCGAAAAGATGGAAGAAGACCTTCATTGGATCGACATGCACGCTGCCGGATCAATTAAATCAGAAATAACTTCAAGAGGTGCTGGTGAAGATACCTACATCATCAAGTCCCTCGTGGAGGAAGCAATAAATTCAAGCCAGCTTGAAGGCGCATCCACGACTAGACATGTGGCAAAGGAGATGATCAGGAAAAGACGGGAGCCAGTTGACCGTAGCGAACGCATGATTTTGAACAACTTCAAAGCAATGCAGTTCATAAAGGAGATTGGGGATGAGAACCTGACCCTTGTAGAAGTATTAACGTTGCACGAGATCCTGACGCAGGAAACTTTGGATAGTCAGAATGTGGGTAGTTTCCGGGATGAATCGGACGATGTGTACGTCGAAGATAATGAAGGCGTAATTCTCCACATACCACCGGCTGCTACAGAATTAGCGGACCGAATGACACAAATTTTAGGGTATGCGAACGGCGACCCAGAGCAAGGATTTACCCATCCCGTCATTAGAGCGATGATTCTTCACTTCATCATAGGGTACGACCATCCTTTCGTTGATGGTAACGGGCGGATAGCCAGAGCCTTATTTTATTGGTCAATGAAAAAGAGTGGGTATTGGCTAATTGAATACGTCAGCCTCTCAAAAGCAATAAAGGATGCGCCCGTTCAATACGGACTAGCCTACCTGTTATCTGAATCAGATGATGGAGATCTGACCTACTTTTTGATCAATCAGCTAAAAATGATAAGGCGTTCCGTGGAAGAGTACCTGGCTAAATTGCAGGAGAAGATAGAGGAAACCAAAGAGGCGAGAAGATACTTAGATGCGAGCAATCGATTCAAGAAGAAACTCAATTCTCGACAGCTTGCTCTGCTAAAGCATGCTAGCCGAAATCCAGGGTATCGATACAGTATTGAAGAACATAAGAATTCGCATGGCGTATCTTACGAACCTGCACGACGAGACTTAGTTGCAATGGCGGACCTAGAGCTTCTGCATAAGACTGAGGAAGGGCGTAAATTCATATTTACTGCGCCTGAGAATCTGCATGAAATACTTCAGTTGTCGGAACTTCAAGAATCAAGCGATGGGTTGAAAGGTTTTTTTGGCTTGGACAAATTCTAAGGAGAGACTCGTCGTCCTATTGGGTTTGTAATCAGGAATCTGGTGTTGGCGGCAATGGAGTTGATCTCGAGAATTGAAGACCGCCTCTCGCAAAAACAATTTTGTGATTTTCCGGGCTTATGTTTTCTTCGAAAACACTGGGTATCACAAAATTGCATATTGCTTCCGGACCAGTGTTTCCGCAGGAAACATAAGCTTGATTCAAAAGCGTAGCTTTTGAATTGGCTCCCCGACCTGGGCTCGAACCAGGGACCCAATGATTAACAGTCATTTGCTCTACCAACTGAGCTATCGGGGAACAGCTGAAGGGGGCGCATTGTAAAGACAGGTCTGGGTCCCGTCAATACACACCAGCAGAAAGACCACTATAGTCACTGAAGTCGTGGAGATAGCTGCCACACCCCTGTCAGTAGTCGCTGCCCTGGATCGTCAAAGTCAGGGCTAACTGCGTTATTATTGCGCCTCTTGAGAGGGGCAATATGAAAACGGAACGGTTCGAGGTCCATTCAGACTACAAACCCGCGGGGGATCAACCCCAGGCTATCGCCAAGCTGGTTGAAGGCATCGAGTCTGGCCTGGCCTACCAGACGCTGCTGGGTGTCACGGGTTCGGGTAAAACCTTCACCATTGCCAAAGTTATCGAGCAGGTGCAGCGGCCGACACTGGTGATGGCACCGAACAAAACCCTGGCGGCACAGCTCTATGGCGAGTTTCGTGACTTNTTNCCGAAAAACTCGGTCGAATATTTNGTGTCCTANTACGATTATTACCAGCCTGAGGCCTATGTTCCGGCCTCAGACACCTATATCGAGAAAGACGCGGCTATTAATGAACATATTGAACAGATGCGNCTGTCTGCGACCAAGTCGCTGCTGGAGCGACCGGATTCGATTGTCGTCGCCTCCGTATCNGCCATCTATGGCCTCGGTGATCCTGGCGCTTATCTNAANATGATTATGCATCTGGACCGCGGCGATAAAATAGACCAGCGCTGGATATTGCGACGTTTGGCCGAACTTCAGTACACCCGTAATGAAACGGAGTTGCGACGTGCGACCTATCGTGTACGCGGCGACGTTATTGATATCTTCCCGGCGGAATCAGACAGGGATGCGGTTCGGGTAGAGCTGTTCGACGATGAGATTGAAGCCCTGTCATTTTTTGATCCGCTGACCGGCGAGGTACTTCGAAAAGTACCCCGGGTCACCATCTTTCCGAAATCGCACTATGTCACGCCGCGGGAAACCATCGACAATGCCCTGGGTGATATTCGCGAGGAACTGAACGATCGTCTCAAGTACCTGAAAGACGCCAACAAGCTGGTTGAAGCCCAGAGGCTGGAACAAAGAACACGATTTGACCTGGAGATGATCAAGGAGCTTGGCTACTGCAACGGGATTGAGAATTACTCAAGGTACCTCTCCGGCCGGGGCCCCGGGGAGGCGCCGCCCACGCTTTATGATTACCTGCCAGACAATGCGTTATTAATCATGGACGAATCTCACGTCGGCGTGCCGCAGCTGGGTGCAATGTACAAGGGCGACAGGTCCAGAAAAGAGACACTGGTCGAGTACGGCTTCCGGCTGCCATCGGCGCTGGATAACCGACCACTGCGGTTCGATGAATGGGAAGGCCTGGCACCCCAGGCGATCTTTGTTTCTGCCACACCCGGGCCTTATGAGAAAGACAAGGCGGGCCAGGTCGTTGAGCAGGTCGTCAGACCCACCGGGCTCGTGGACCCAGCACTGGAAGTCCGGCCCGCACAAACCCAGGTTGATGATGTGCTGTCCGAGATTGGCAAGCGGGTTGCCAAAGATGAGCGGGTCTTGATCACCACCCTGACCAAACGAATGGCGGAAGATCTGACCGACTATCTCGATGAAAATGGTGTTCGAGTTCGCTACCTGCACTCTGATATCGACACGGTAGAGCGGGTCGAAATTATTCGCGATTTGCGAGCCGGGGAATTTGATGTGCTGGTCGGCATTAACCTGTTGCGCGAGGGCCTCGACATGCCGGAAGTGTCCCTGGTGGCCATCCTCGATGCCGACAAGGAAGGTTTCCTGCGGTCAGACCGATCGCTGATTCAGACTATCGGCCGGGCTGCACGAAATATAAACGGCAAGGCTATCCTGTATGGCGACAAGATCACCGACTCCATGCGAAGGGCCATCGACGAAACGGACCGTCGCCGGGCCAAGCAGGAAGCGCATAACAAGGCCAACAACATCATCCCCGTCAGCATCAAGCGCGCAGTCACCGATATTCTGGAAGGTGCCAGGGACGCACCCGTGCGGGGCAGAGGCCGGCATGTAGCCGACAAAAAAGGCAAGTATCGCAGTGGCGCCGTACTCAATCAGGATGATTTAGAGAAGCAGATTCTAAGTCTCGAGAAACAGATGTTTAAGCATGCCAAAGAGCTTGAGTTTGAGGATGCCGCACGAGCGCGTGATCAGATAGAGGAATTGCGGCAACAGTTTGTAATGTCATGAGATCTCGCATCTTGTCATCCTGATGCAGCGCCGAAGGATCTAGCCTTGGCAAGATTGAGATTCTTCACTTCGCTCGTGCGCGAGCCCGGTCAGAATGACCATTGAGCTAAGTTATCCTGACCAGGTGTGCGAGCGCGGCAAAGGATCTCGCCCGGGCCCAGTCAACTCCACAGTTCATCCAGGAAATGCTGCCATGGCATTATCCTGATGCCATCGACCAGACGCGGCTGCGGTTCCATGCAGACGACAATATACTCTCGCTTCAGATTCTCTTCCTTGAACGCCTTAATACCTTTCAAGTCTCGCGTGGATATACTTCGTTTGGCCTTAACCTCAATCGCTGTTTCTTCGAGAATGAAATCAACCTCGAACTGAGATTTTGAGCGCCAGTAGGCAGGTGTCGGTAAAAGGTTGTAGTCACAATGTGCTTTAATTTCCTGGAAAATGTAAGACTCGAACGCGTTACCGTACTCAGGAGTTCCCGGTGCCAGTCCCTGGCGACGCTGAATATTGCGTACCAGCCCAATGTCAAAAAGGTAATACTTGGAAGTAGAAATTGACTTTCGCTTCCTGGTCTCGGTAAAGGCGGGCACTTCGTGGGCGAGAAATGTATCTTTCATTATCTGGTAGTACTCCCTGATCGTTGATGCAGGCACCTGAGCGTCATTAGCCATGCCTGCGAAATTGATCATTTGGCCGTGTGCCAGGGCAGCGACCTCGAGGAACCTGCTGAAAGCGCCAACGTTCCGAACAGCGGCCTCTGCTGCGATTTCCTCCTTCAGGTAATCTCCAGCGTAGGCAGCAAGATCTTCAGTTGGGGAATCTGAAAAATAAATAGAAGGTATCAATCCAAACGTCAGTGCTCTATCAAGACTGAAATGATCGCCGAGTTCCTTACGGATGAAAGGATGCAGGTTTCTTGATCGAGCCCTGCCGCCCAGAAGATTTACACCCTTACGCCTAAGGCTACGAGAACTGGATCCGGTCAACAGGAATCGGATTGCGTGTTCATCAATCATCAATTGGACTTCGTTCAACAGGACAGGCATTTTCTGAATCTCATCGATAATGATCAACGAGTCAGCTGGTTGCAGACTTTGCCGGATCAACGCGGGGTTTTGTGACAATCGCAAATATAGGGATTGATCCAGTAGATTGTATATCGGGTAGTGTGGCAATTGCTGGCGTGCGAGCGTTGACTTACCGGTTTGTCGAGGACCGAACAAGAAGCAGGATTTCTTGGCCAGAATCTGAGGTAAATCGAGATATCGTGGGATCATGGCTTCTGCTAATGAGCGTTTATATTGTTGAATATCATGACAATCAGCGGTATATATGTCAATTCGCATAATATGCTCAATCGCGAGTATACAGAAGCAATGCCGGGGATTTCAAAAAGGCATTCGTCGCCTGTGGATTGCACGCAGGCGTGATCCGTCAGAAAGACATAAATGCTAAATGCTGAGCGCGAAGCGAGTCTGCGAGTCGATTATTGTTCAACCTGCCACGATGTTTTGAGATGAGACCTTGTTCGCCATGGGTTCTGTAGCGAACCAGCCAGCGTCGTACCTGTCGCGCTGACAGGCCCATCATCTGGGCGGCATTCAGCTGACTCAGCTCCTTACGATCGACGCGTTGAATGATTGAGAGGTGATCAAGTTCCTTACGACTCATGTTAATAATCTCTTCCGCCAAAGTAATTTCTCTTCATCACAAAAGAGGACACTTTAACTTTGGAGAAACCGGACATTACCGCTTTGGCGCTACAGTATTAAACGACATCTTGAATCAGAAGAGTGATGTTGCTAAATTACGCGCCCTTCACTAGTAAGAAGGACACCCGTCGAAGGTTCATTCGTATGAATACCGACGGATGTGGATCGCTGTAGGAGTGTAGCTCAGTTGGTTAGAGCATCGTCTCGACAAGGCGAGGGTCGTCGGTTCGAATCCGACCTCTCCTACCAATTTTTGCTTCGCAAAATTTGGTATGGCCTGGCAGTAGTTTCTCGTAAGAGAAAGTACGTAGGCCACATGTTTGCCGCGAAGCCGCAAACATGAGTCGCAAATGCGACGCGGGTTTTGCTCAACAACACCCGCAAACAACAAGGAACAAAGCTCCAAGCCGAATTCCGAAAACGAAGACAACATAATGGTCAGACCCAAAAGTCCGACCCAAGCTAAAACCAAGTGGCCCCTGGTTTAGGTCACCACTGAAAGCGAGGAAACAACATGCCCATCATCACCCTGCCCGACGGCTCAAAAAAGCCCTTCAACTCCCCCCTATCCGTCCACCAAGTCGCTGAATCCATCGGCCCCGGCCTGGCAAAAGCCGCCCTGGCCGGCCGAGTAAACGGCACCCTGGTCGACACATCTCACATCATCGACAAAGACGCCGAACTGGCCATCATAACCGCCAAAGATGACGACGGCCTCGAAGTAATCCGCCATTCCTGCGCCCACCTAATGGCCCACGCAGTCCAACAACTATTCCCCTCAGCACAAGTCACCATCGGCCCCGTAATTGACGATGGCTTCTATTACGATTTCGCCTACGAACGACCCTTCACACCCGAAGATCTTGAAGCCATCGAAAAGCGCATGACCCAGATCGCCAAGGAAGACCTGAAGGTCGAACGCTCCGTCATGCCAAGGAACGAAGCCGTCGCTTTGTTCGAACAGATGGGCGAGAAATACAAAGTCGAGATTCTGGAAAGCATCCCGAGCGAGGATGACCTGTCCTTTTACAAGCAGGGTGATTTCGTTGATCTATGCCGCGGTCCTCATATCCCCAGCACAGCCAAAACAGGCGCATTCAAACTCACCAAAGTCGCCGGTGCATACTGGCGCGGCGATTCTCGCAACGAAATGCTGCAAAGAATCTACGGCACCGCCTGGGCCGACAAAAAAGCACTGAAACTATACCTGCACCGACTGGAAGAAGCGGAAAAGCGGGATCATCGCAAGCTGGGTAAAAAACTGGACTTGTTTCACTTCCAGGAAGAAGCGCCGGGTATGGTGTTCTGGCATCCAAAAGGCTGGCAGGTGTGGCAGATTATTGAGCAGTACATCCGCGATGTGCAAAATGCCAACGGCTACCAGGAAATAAAAACACCAATGCTGGTCGACATGTCGCTGTGGGAGCGATCAGGCCACGCCGACAAGTTTGGCGATGACATGTTTTCCGTCCATACCGATAACCGACTCTATGCGATTAAGCCGATGAACTGCCCCTGCCATGTGCAGGTGTTCAACCAGGGCCTGAAGAGCTACCGAGAGCTACCGATTCGACTGGCTGAATTTGGCTCCTGCCATCGGGATGAACCTTCCGGCACTCTGCAGGGCATGATGCGAGTGCGCGCCTTTGTACAGGATGATGCGCATATCTTCTGTACCGAAGCGCAGATACAAGACGAGGTCACTACCTTCATCGATGTGCTGACAGCGGTTTATCGCGACTTTGGATTCGATGAAATCATTATCAAACTCTCGACCCGCCCCGAAGTACGGGTTGGCACCGATGCAGACTGGGATAAATCAGAAGCAGCCCTGGCAGAAGCACTGGATAGCAAGGAACTGGACTGGGCATACCTGCCGGGTGAGGGCGCCTTTTATGGCCCAAAAATCGAATTTTCCCTGAAAGACTGCCTCGGCCGGGTCTGGCAATGTGGCACCATGCAGGTGGATTTCTCGATGCCGGGGCGCCTGGATGCGCAATTCGTGGCCGAAGATGGTAGCCGCCAGGTACCCGTTATGCTGCATCGCGCGATGCTGGGCTCGTTTGAGCGATTTATCGGCATTTTGACCGAGCACTATGCCGGGGAATTCCCGCCCTGGCTCGCGCCCACCCAGGCCGTGGTTCTGAATATCACTGACAGCCAGGCAGATTACACCCTGGAAGTCGTTAACTCATTGAAACAAAAAGGGTTTCGGGTGGAGTCTGACCTCAGAAACGAGAAGGTCGGCTTCAAGATTCGTGAACATACCATCCAGAAGGTGCCTTATCTGCTGGTCGTGGGTGATCGGGAGGTCGAAAACGGCCAGGTGTCGGTACGCGCCCGCAACGGTGATGACCTGGGTGCCATGTCAATTGACGACTTTGCGGCGCTTCTGGTAGAAAATGTAGAAAAAATGGGCCGCAGTGGATACTGACGTACGATTTGCTATAATCCGCCGCCTTACCCGATGAGACTGGAGATTGATCCATCAAAGAAAGTTCTAAGAAGTCACGAATTAACGAGGAAATAGACGCACAACAAGTACGTTTGGTTGGTGCAANNGGAGAGCAGGTTGGGGTAGTCTCAATCGCGCAAGCACGGCAAGCAGCCCTGGATGCNANGTTGGATCTGGTGGAGATTGCCCCTCAAGCGGACCCNATAGTCTGTAAATTACTGGACTACGGNAAGCATGTATTCGAGGCCAAAAAGGGTAAGGCCGCGGCGAAAAAGAAACAACGCCGCACGCAAGTGAAAGAAATGAAGTTCCGCCCAGGAACTGATGAAGGAGATTACCAGGTAAAACTACGCAACCTGACACGTTTCCTGAATGACGGGGATAAAGCCAAAGTGACCTTACGATTTCGTGGTCGCGAAATGGCGCACCAAGAACTGGGTATGGATTTATTGAAGCGGATCGAAGTTGATCTTGCCGAGATAGGGACAGTTGAAATGTTTCCAAAAATGGAAGGACGACAACTGACCATGGTGCTAGCCCCTAACAGCAAAAAGAAGGGTGGGTCTGCCTCACCTGAAGCGGGACAACCCGCCTAAGGTTAAGAACCGTATATCGGGGTCGATTCGACCCCATTCTTTTTTGCTGATTGAGCGGTCCTGTTGTGGATTTGCAACGGTTGACCATATTTATGTAATGAAATAGCGGAGTATGAAAATGCCCAAATTGAAACCCAGTAGTGGTGCAGCCAAGCGGTTCAAGAGAACTGCCAAAGGTTACAAGCACCGACAGTCCTTCAGGAATCATATCCTGACGAAAAAGTCGACCAAGCGAAAACGCCACCTGCGCCAGATGAAAAACATCGCCCCCGCAGATGTCCCGTTGATAAAACGCTTACTAGGTCACTAGCCATAGTAATGTCATCCTGAGCGCAGCGAAGGATCTCAACCCGAGATCGACGCACACGCCTTGAAATGACACAAACTAATTTCGTCAAAGAGGTTCCAAAATGCCAAGAGTAAAACGAGGTGTCACGGCTCACCGTAGACACAAAAAAGTATTAAAAGCCGCCAAGGGCTATTACGGTGCACGCTCACGCGTCTACCG
>JGI26061J44794_1000198_pt1 | contig 29357 bp, 28 predicted proteins | sample MarorgKNORR_S2LV_5_FD_44794 | JGI IMG/M metagenome (IMG submission 44794) | reverse complement strand
CTACGCTTACACTCACACGTTCCATGATATCGGCCACTTTCTTTCTGTGGATTCTTCTGCTGAACAGCATCGAGACGAACCAGCCGACAACCGGTATCGCTACCAGAAGAATTCCCAGAGTCGTGAGTAAGCCGACGAGAAGAAGAAGGGTTTCCTCGCTGACCATTTGAACTCCTCATCATTCGATTCTGACTGATTTCCTCACTCGACTATGACTGCGGTGCCATAGGCAAGCAATTCCGCTGCTCCTTGGGTGATAGCGCTGGTCGCGAATCTGATATTGACTACGGCGTTGGCACCTCTGCCAATCGCCTCTTCCAACATCCTCTGGAGGGCTTCATCACGCGACTCTCCAAGAAGCTCGGTGTAGGCCTTGAGTTCGCCTCCGATGACGTTCTTGAATCCGGCCATGATATCCTTTCCAAGATGCTTTGCTCGGACAGTCGAACCCGTTACCACGCCGAGTGATCTGACGATGGTCTTGCCGGGTATGTCTTCTGTGTTGACTACAATCAATCCTCTGCTTGGCGACTCGCTCATGAACTCCTGAGGCTGCGATATGGCAAGAAGGTTGCCACGGTGACGGCCATCATTCGAGCCGGGTTCTGATTCGAGGATTGGTGCGCTCCTTCGCGTGGAGGCATTGATTCGAAGGGTCGATGATGAATGCGCGAAGGAATTTACGGCCGAGGATGAGTCGATGACTCATCCTCGAGCGGTCTTGCAGACACAACTCGATGTCATGGTCTTCGCCGGCGATCTTGAGGGTCGTGCGGATGACTGGACGCAACGTGTCGTGGCCACCTGTATCGCGAACCCGACGCCACTCGTGGAGCGGGCACTCAATCCAGTTTCCGTTCTTGGCCAGACGGAATCGCACGACCTGCTCCATGCCGTTGTCGGCAAGCGAAATCTCCTCGGCATGGAGTGTGTTGGACCAGGCGCCAGTGTCCATCTTCGCCATCGTGGCACCGCCTTCGAGTTCAGGCAAGCCGATCCACTCACGCCAGCCTAAGACGGTGCGTGTCATGATGCGATTCCTCCGACCGCCCGCGGCTCGCTTCCGTTATTGAATCAAACGGTTGAGATGGAGGAATCGGAGGAGGTGAAAGTGCTCATCTGCGGCCTCCTGGGACTCGCGCGAATCGTTCATAAACGGCCGGCATGGGCCATCTCTAATGGCGAGAGACGGCATACCCGAGGCGCTGACCTTCGATGACGTGCTCCTGCTGCCAGCAGAATCGGCGGTTCTTCCGGCCGAAGCCGATTTGAAGACGCAGTTGACTTCAACGATTCCACTCAACATCCCAATCATCTCAGCGGCGATGGACACGGTGACAGAATCACGCATGGCCATCGCCATGGCACAAGCTGGTGGAATCGGAGTCATTCATCGTAACATGAGTATCGAAGCGCAGGCCGAGAAGGTGAGCATGGTCAAGCGCTTCGAATCAGGCATGGTTCTCAACCCAGTCATGGTCAATCCAGAGACGACGATCGGCGAGTTGTTGCAGTTGAAGAAGAAGCACGGTTTTTCGGGACTTCCGGTTGTCGATGCGGAGAATAATCTGGTTGGAATCATCACTAATCGCGATATTCGTTTCGTCGATGATGATGACATGCTGGTCTCTGAGATGATGACCACAGAACTCGTCACCGTACCGCCCCACGTCGACTCAGAGGAGGCTAAGAAACTCCTCCACAAACACCGCATTGAGAAGCTGTTGGTGGTCGACGAAGATGGCAAGTGCACGGGCATGATGACTGTGCGCGATATCGAGCAGAGTCGGGATAATCCAAATTCCTGCAAGGATGAACACGGTCAGTTGCGCGTCGCTGCAGCGACCGGAACCGGCGAGAAGGGAGTCGAGCGGGCATTGGCTCTGTTTACGGCTGGGGCTGACGTCGTTGTTGTCGACACAGCACATGGACATTCACATGGAGTGATCCATTCGGTCGCTAAGATTCGAGAATTGGCTGGCTCCGATGCGCAGATCATCGCTGGCAATGTCGCGACCGGTGCGGCTGCTGAAGCGCTGATTGCAGCCGGTGCGGATGCAATCAAGGTTGGAATCGGACCGGGCTCGATCTGCACCACACGCATCATCTCAGGCGTCGGTGTGCCGCAATTGACGGCGGTGCAGAACGTCGTGGAAATCTGCAGAAAGGCGGGGATTCCGGTCATTGCCGATGGCGGCATCAAGTTCAGCGGCGACATCGCCAAGGCGATTGCTGCCGGTGCGGACTGCGTCATGGTCGGCAGTGTTCTGGCCGGCACCGACGAGGCGCCCGGAGAAGTGATTCTCTACCAAGGGCGCTCGTACAAGGTCTACCGCGGCATGGGCTCGGTCGGAGCCATGACTCAGGGCGCTCACGACCGATACTTCCAGTCCGAGGAGGGCGACACCAGCAAGTACGTTCCAGAAGGCATCGAGGGGCGGGTTCCAGCGCGTGGCCCCGTCGAGCACGTCATCCACCAATTGACCGGCGGGCTGCGCTCGAGCATGGGCTACACCGGTAACGGCGACATCGTCGCGATGCAATCGAACTGCGACTTCGTCAAGATCACCAACGCAGGACTTTCCGAAAGCCACGTGCACGATGTCGAAATCACCCGCGAGGCGCCGAATTATCGGCGCTGAAATCAGAATTCTTTCAACCGAACCATCGAAGATGAGGCAGTACCTCCGGTGAGCAGATGAGCGAGACGATCGTCCTCGGAGGTGGCTGCTTCTGGTGCATTGAAGGGGCTCTCCTGGGGCTGCGCGGAGTCAGCGAGGTNATTCCGGGATACACTGGNGGCCNGATTGAGAATCCAACCTACGAACAGGTCTGTTCAGGCCGCTCCGGCCACGCCGAAGTCGTGCGCGTCACCTACCACCCCGAGACCATCCCACGCCGCATCCTCCTCGAGGTCTTCTTCACCGCCCACGACCCCACACAATTCAACAGACAAGGCAATGACGTAGGTCCGCAGTACCGCAGTTGTGTGTTTTTCGAGAGTGAGGAACAGAGGTCGGACGCAGAGGCTGTGATCGAGTATCTGCAAGCGAATTTCGTCGATGACATCGTCACTGAAATCAGTCCTTTGACGAGATTCTTCATCGCCGAGGACTACCACCACGACTACTTCGCGAACAATCCCCAGAATCCGTATTGTCAGATGGTGGTGGCTCCGAAGTTGGCGAAGGCGCGTGCCAGATTCTCTCACCTCTATGAGTAAGTCGAGGATTTCAATACAGAGCCGCTCGTCGCAGGTGCGTGGTTCAGAGTGTGCAACGCAGGAATTTCGGCCGCAACCAAGTGCTCAAGCCCTCCGCGTTCTACACGCCAGCCGACGAGCAGGAAATCCTGCAGATTCTCGACAGACACCGCGGCCAGCGCATCCGCGCCGTCGGCAGATTGCACAGTTGGAGTGACGCAGTCCTGAGTGACGACGTGCTGCTGGACCTGCGCCGATTGAACGCTGTTCAACTCCATTCTGAAGGCGACCAACTAGTTGCTGAGGTTGGCGCCGGATGCCAGATCAAGCGACTGCTCAAAGAGCTCAATCGCCATGACGCCACCTTGCAAACGCTGGGTCTGATCACGGAACAGACCATCGCCGGGGCAATCTCCACCGGCACACACGGTTCTGGGCGCCACAGTATGTCCCACTATGTCGAGGGGGTGAGGCTGGCACGCTACGATGCTTCCACAGGTAAGGTGGTGATCGATGAGTTGAGCGCCGGCGAGCCGCTACAGGCAGCTCGCTGTTCGTTGGGTTCGCTCGGAATCATCCTGAGCGTGAGGATCCGCTGCCGTGAACAGTACAATGTGAAGGAGCATTTCACCGAGACTCGTCGGCTGTCCCACGTCCTTGATGCAGAAGCGTCATTTCCGCTTCAGCAGTTCTACCTCATTCCATGGCGTTGGTCCTACTTCATCCAGCACCGGCGTGAGGACGACCAGCCTCGGTCCCGCCTTGCCAGGCTGTACCGAATCTACTGGCTGGGGGTGATGGACTACGCCTTGCACCTGCAAATCCTGCTCATGGAACGCGTGCTGCGAAGCCGGCGCTCAATCCGTTTTTCCTTTCGGCACATCGTGCCGGCGTTCCTGATTCGAAACTGGAAGGTTACGGATCGCTCCTCGTCCATGCTGGTGATGAAGCACGAGGCCTTCCGCCACATCGAGATCGAGTTGTTCGTGCCTCGAGACCAGTTGGCGGATGCGCTCGACTTCGCCCAGGAAACCATTGAGGTCGCTGGCGGGAGGCAGTCGACGTTGTCCGCAGACAACCAACAGCGAATCGAGGGAATCGGTATGCAAGAGGATCTGGCCAGGCTTCACGACCAGTACTTCCACCACTACCCGATCTGCGTTCGCAGGGTGCTTCCCGATGACACCCTGATCTCGATGGCCAGCGGCTCCGGGCAGGACTGGTACGCGCTCAGTTTCATCAGCTATGCCAAGCCAGCACGTCGTGCTGGTTTCCACCTGTTCGCCNGCTTCATGGCCCGGAGCATGTCACGACTGTTCCATGCCCGCCCGCACTGGGGAAAGGTCTGCCCGCTGGAGGCTGACGAACTGACATCCCTCTATCCTCGATTCGATGCTTTCCGCACCATCTGCAATACGCTTGATCCTCAGGGTGTCTTTCAGAACGATTGGACGACGGCGCTCCTGGAAGCAGATATTCCCTGACAGCGATTTCCCCTGAAAATGCCTTGAGCNAGCTCNCGTCGGTGCCATTCTGGAAGGGGCTGGAGGACCCNTCGCCTCTCCGAGAATCGAGTCGGAGTCGCTCTCGTCGAGAGTAACCTTCAATCGTGTCACGAATCAGAATGCCTCCGTGGTTCCGGATAGAGNGTCGCAGAATGGCGGTTCTTCTGACAAGGCATGGACGATTCATGCTGCGATCATAGGTATCAATACAGGTAACCTGCTCTTCAGGGGGNTTGAACTCGATACTACCAATCCCGAGATGTTNACCNTAGTCNGTCTCTCGATACTCGCTGCCGCACTTCCATTCCAGGCAGTATTCTTTCTGATTAATTCGTATATTCAGGAATCCACCAGAGTTCACGACATTGAATACGCGATGCTAGAACGCCTCTCGCTAATCTGCCAGACCGTCTCCTACCTCTCTCTGATTGGAATCGCCGCTCTGATGTTCGATGCCCACATCTACATCGGAATCGCCTTCTTTACCGGCACTCTCATCGCCATCATCCTGCTACGAACAGCGATGATCCAAGCAGAGACCCTCTCTGGCCCGCATACGTGAACGGTGAACCCGAACAAATCCTGATTGCGAGGGTTAATGAGTCCGACCATCCAGAACGAATCGAGCAGTGGAGGGCTTGGATTGAATCTCAGTCAACTGTTATCAGAGATGCTACCTATTCTGCCACCAGAATCTCTTCGCGACTACATTTTCGTCGTAATCCTGATTCCGTTGATCTTCAGATTGCTACTCATCATCGGTCCATACAAGAGATTCAAACAGATAATCCCGAACGAACGAAAGAAAGCCATCTCACTCCTTTACAGATTGGAGATACCTCGATTGAGGCAGTTCGTCAACCAGCAAATCATGTTGATTTTCCTGCCAGCCCTAATCTCTCTGCCCGTACTCTACTATTTCGGATTAGATCGATTGACTTGGTCGGATATGCCCTCCGATGTCGCCTCAATCGGCGCCTTGGTCTTGGGTTTCTGGATAATCGTCGAATTCCAATATGCATTGGTGATGAATACGACATTCCACAAATTATTGACGCTGGTCGAGAAATTCATGGGTAAAATGTCCGATTTGATACCTGAACAAATCAAATTTGACGGTTCAGATTTCAGCATCATTCTGCTTGAGCATGCAGTGAAAGTCCGTCAAGGGTTGAATATAGCTGGCGATTTGGCTAGGAAAGCCGAATTGAAACTCGATGAGGAGAATATATTCCCATTCCTGGGAAAATTAGGTGAGGAGATCTCTACCATTCTTCGAGCGATGATTCAGGGACCATGGGATTTTGGGGTAAGGATGGTCGAGCAGGTGGTCGAATCATCTACCAACCAGATNAATTCCCAGTTGGACAACTTGTTCCCGATGNAAGTGAGTACNCAGAAACAGATGGCTTTCAGCNTCTTTAGGTCAGCCTTCCCGTCTCTCTGGCTGGCTTTTNTGATCNGCTACAATCAGATCGGNGTCTGAATCTCCAACATTCGCTTCTCCTCACCTGAGATCAAGACTATCCAACCCAATCCGAGAATTATCTGAACCAATCCGGTCANTGCAATCAATTCTCTCATTCCCATCAACTCATTCTCGAGAATCCAACCCCCTGAGGCGGCAGACAATCCCATCATCAGAGTGATGCCGAAGTGGTCCGTACCGGCGACGCGACCACGCCATTCATCGGTGGTTCGTTCCTGCAAGAGGGTGGTCGACAACACCCAATTCAAGCCACTTGCAGCATGGCTGAAGAATACCAATGCAAGCATGGCTGCGCCCCAGGCAACCATCGATACGCCGATGTACAATGCACCGCAGACAGCGATTGCGATACCGAGCAGATAGGGCCGCAGCGTCATGTTCTCCATCAATGGCCGACCCGCTATCGGCCCGAATCCCGAACCGAATCCGCGGGCCATGAATAACACACCGATACCAGCCGCGACATCACCGAAGCCAACCTCCATGCTGATGATGATCAACAGGAAGACTTGCGCCCCACCACCCGATGCCCACAGACCCTTAGCGAAGACGACGCGCCGGATTGGCGGTGTAGCAAGAATATGCTTCCAGCCTGCGACTATCTCGCCCAGAACGACTCGCGGGGTGCCAGCCTCCCGCTCCGAAATATCAGGACCACCGGAAGGCAGCGAGTAGAGAATCAAAGCAGCGGCGAGGAAAGTCAGGGTGTCGATCCACAGGGCCGTCTCGATGCCGTAGACTGAGATGGTGAAGCCGCCGATAGCAGCACCGAGCCCAAGAGCCACAGACCAGCCACCAGACAAGAGGGCATTGGCGGTCAACAACTCATCATCATTGCAGATGTTCGGAAGATAGGCATACTCAGCCGGGTCATGCATTGCCCGCGCTGCGACAATCACCACAGCCAGTGCGTAAACCGAAGGCAGACTCTCCAGAAGGCCCCACCACAGCACCGCGACGAGAACCAAGAACGACAGAACATTGGCCACGATCATCAAGCCACGGCGAGAGTATCGGTCAGCCAGCATTCCGGAGAAGGGAGTCACGAGGGCCAGTGAGAAGCTGCGAGAAGCCATCACACCAGCTATCGCCAGAGGCGAGCCATCCGTTGCCTNTCCAGCGAGAATGAAGAGGGCGATGACGGTGAACCAGTCGCCNATGAAGGAGATCTCGTTTGCGAGGAAAAGGCGACGAAAATTCCTGTTNTCACGAAGCAGTTGCAAGTAACCGACGTGCTGNCCCATCCCCTACAGCGCAGACCCGCACGCACTTGATTATGACCGAAGCACCACCCCACCCGAACACACCTCAAATGGGTAATCGCAATGACCGGANGACCCGACATCGCAATCCCTTCCACCTGCACATTCGAATTGGGTAATCGCTATGGCCGGACGACGCTGGGTCGGNTCATGGTCGAGGAGCGGCTGGTCTGGATTGATCTCGAGATGACGGGGCTCGACCCTGATGAGAACACGATNATTGAGATTGCGACGATTGTGACCGAAGGTGATCTTTCGATCGTCGCTGAGGGGCCGAGTCTTGCCATCGATGTCGGTGAGGCTGAATTGGCCAAGATGGATGAATGGAATGTCAGCCATCATACTGCTAACGGCTTGATTGCGAGGATTTCCGAGGGTGGGGTCCGAATGGCCGAGGCTGAGCGGGCGACCCTCGACTTTCTGGGCGAGCACTGCAAGGCAGGTGTCTCGCCATTATGTGGCAATACCATCGGGCAGGATCGGCGATTTCTGAGGCGATACATGCCCGAATTACACGACTTCTTCCATTATCGCAGCGTCGATGTGACGAGCATCAAGGAATTGGCTGGACGCTGGTATCCCGATGTCCCGAAATGGCGCAAAGCCTCTGGTCATCGGGCTTTGGATGATATTCGTGGCAGCATCGAAGAATTGGTTTACTATCGCGAGCATCTCTTCGTCGATGAATGATTTTTCGAGAACGAAATCCCACTCGATTGCGATATCGTCGTTATTCGATCGCATTTCCTGATTCATCGGTCAGGACGAGGTTGATACCGAAGCCTGAGCGGTGGAAACCAATTATTTCGAGTCCGTGAATCAAGTGGCCGGTTCGGGCCCGACCAAGGGCTGTCGAATCATCCAATTCCGACAGCGGTCGGCGGACACCGTCGATGTCATCGAACCATGGCAGATGTCCTTCAGGGGTGAAGCGAACGCCGAGGATCATATCGCAACCTTCGGTCCACTGCGCCGCATCCGCATCTGCTTCGCTGGGCAGAGCGGGAGCGTTCGGATGGGTGTGGAGCCAATGCGTGAAGCGGCCTCCTCGAGAGCCTCTGTCGGCCGCGAAGAGGCCATCGACCCATTCCTCTGGAACGTGGTGGACCTCATAGGAATCGCCGCGATTGACGAGGTGCGGCTGGCCGAGGAGTTGACCTTGGCCGGCGAAGAGACCGTTGGTGTGGTCAGCGCCGGAATAGGCCTCGACTACGTCTTTCGGGTTGGCTCGCTCGTGGTCGGGATCCATGCCGACGAGGATCTCGTCGGGCAGGGATTGGAAGGTCCAGTCGAGGATAGTGGCGAGGGTCTCGACTGGCATAAGCAGAACCGCGGTGTAGGCGTCGCGGTTCAGGCGTGATTGAGCATTGTATGTGCGCGCCGCATCGAGCAGCCATCCAGCGACCATCTATTCCACCCAGATCTCGTGTTCGGCGAGAGCGAATTTGGCGATCGCACCGTCAGCCCCAGAGTAGAGCATGGCCTCGTTGGCCTCATCAGAACTGCTGATCGCGAGAATCGTCACCGGGCGTGCAATCTGACCTGCAGCGCTCAATTCGAGTAGTTGGCGAAGTATGTCGAGCCCCTTTGTCGGGGGAATCCAGTGATCGAGCAGAAGAACATCGGGCTCGAACTCCTCAATTCGGTCGAGAGCATCCATCGTATTCCAGTGTTGTCGGAATTCGATGTCGCTCATCGACGCCGGCCTCAGTCAGGAGGGCGGCGATATCGAATGAATCCTCAAATGCGAGCACCTTCATCGACGAGCCTCCGACGTTGGGACGAGTCGTCACTCGCACATGAGACTGATGCAGAGTTCCGCCATCATGAGGCGGGATGCACGGTGAGGTCGAGGACGAGGTGATCCCAATGCGGCGCGTAAGATTTGATGCGGTAGCGGGCGAGCTCCGAAATTTCTCGTGAATGCTCGATGCGACGCAGCGCATCGAGGGTTTCGGCAACCCATGAATCGTGGTCTTTGGCGGGGGCAACGCCGTGAACGTGAAGTATGCCAGCAGTTGCTTTGAGGCAATCGAACGCCAGACCATAACCGTCCTCTGCGCTCGGCAACAAGCCGAGGATGACTCGGTCGGCAATACCCTTCAATCGCGGTGCAGTGACTCGATTATCGCCGGCGTGTACGGTGCAGCGATCGGCCACGCCATTTTTTTCAAGTCCCCATTCGAGCGCCTCTATGGCTTGCGGATTCCACTCACAGGCATGGACATGCGCGACCTGCCCAGAAACCAGCATCGGCAGGCTGTAGTAACCGATGCCACAGAACAGATCGACGACCGTCTCGCCGGAGCGGCCAACCTCGCCCATGCGTCGACGCTCGTTGACATTGCCAGCCGAGAACATGCATTCGGTGAATCTGTAACCATAATCGATGCCATTCTCGCGGCGAACCACCCAATCATCATCGCCGCGCAACATCTCGACACCCGACTCGCGCCGCTCACCCGAAATCTCACCCAAGCGTCCGACTCTCTCGACCGCCAATGCTTCAGCGACCGCAGCCCAGAGTCCATCCCCAGTGTGCTCGCTCCAAGCCTCACCAGTGAAGGCATCTCGCGGCAGCAGAGCGACATCTGCGAAGCGCTCCCAACGGCGCGGTAACTCCTCCAGCAATCGCACGGAAGCGCCGCTCTCCTCAAGTAGAGCGCCGACAGCCTCGGCCAGTCGGTGGTGCGGGTCTACTTGCTGCATTGTACCCAACCCGACGCATTCCGGATTCAGACTTATGGTAGGTGACCGCACATCCGCGCGGCATGCGCCGCGCGGCAGTCGTCCTCGTCCTCCTGCTGCTGAGCCAATCAGCAGCCGCAGCACCACCCCCCGGAGAGGCCGAAGTCGCCAACGACATCTGCTCGACGTGGGAGACGTCGAGCGGTGTCTGCGATGATTATGATTCAGCCCTCGACTCAAGCCCCAGCAGCGGCACCTGGGTCGAAGGCACGGTCGAGCTGGAGATCGAAACAGCCGAGGCCATCGAGATGGTCGTCAGCCTCGCCATCCACGAACTCCCGAGAGGCGACCTCGACCTCTTCGACCTCGACCTCGAAGGGGACTCCAACCCCTCATCGGGAATCCCGGCCGACTACATCAGGAACTACAGAGATCTGGCGAGGTCTGACGGCGAATCCGTCGAGGACAAGCTCGTCGAGAAGATTGAGGAGATTATCCAAGCGATAGTCGATGAGAACTTCCCAGACGCTGAAATGACTCCGGTCCAACCACTGTCGATCATCGAATTCGCGACCCGAGAAGACGTGCACTGCTCCTATGATCCGACCTCAGATTCAATCGATGAAAGCAACGGCATTGCCAACGATCCATTCAATCCGCCGATCTGTCTGAAAGCCCATCTTTCGCTGATGGTCGAGCCGACGAATCTCGGCATGGATCCGAATACCGGCGATGTCGATCGGATGATGCGAGGACTCCTGAGAATGGGCGCGCACGTCGAATCGAATTTCACTACCATCGCCGAAGCAGGACAACTCATCGAATACAGAATGCTCCCTCCGCTCTATGCCCAAGCCGCGTCGGTCGCAGCGCCTGGATTGCTTCTGCAACGAACGCCAGCGGGACAGACGACCAGTCAGAGATATTCAGCGATGGCCATCGATAATCTGGCAGGCAGCCCGCTCGCAGCGCCAGCCTCCTCGCTTCTCAGAACCGAATTGATTCATTACGATGGCACGTCGACTGGCATCGAGCGATGTTTCGGGGTCTGAATTGACTCTGGAGTTGGTTGTCGATGCGCGTGATCGGATGAACACGCGCTTCGATCTGGACATCGAAATCCATCATCTGTGGGGTGATACTCTCGTCGATTGGGGTGTGGATCTCGGCTCATCGTCGATTTCGATGCCGCTGTTGACTGCTGACGGAATCCGTATGTTCGATACAGAATTGGATTCCGACATCGAGCAGATTCTCGATGCCGTGCCCATCGAGGCTCTGTCGCACACTTTCTCACAAGCCCTCGGGGCTGAAGTTGGTTTCCAGCCCCCGTCCTTTGCGCCTGCTGATCTGCTGGGCGGGCTGATGTTCACTCATCGCGGCGGTGAGACCTGCGACGAGAATCTGCCATTCCGCTATTGTGTAGATGGGCGTAGTGCGATGAGTGGCGAATATCCAGTTGTTCTGCAGACCACCTCGATGCCCTCGACGATGCATATCACCCAGGTCGTGCAGCAGTTGATTGCGAGGGCGCAGGGAGACATCTCGACCATCGATCTGTCGATCGTCAACGACGAGGATCTCGCCGCGATGATGAGCGTCCTTGAGATCAAGATGCAGACCGACGCTGGTTGGCTGCAGGACCTGCTGCCGGAGGATTTCCCACAGACCGATATCCGTATCGTCCTGCATCTGCCCGATTGGGTCGATTCCACTATCGGTGATCCGAACACGATTGTTCTCGATGCACCTTCGAGCGGCAGTTCGCGTGAGATTTTCGGCTTCACCGGCTCGCGGCCATTCGATTGGCAGCATGCGATCTGCCTCGAGAGCGGTCGCGGCGGCATAGGCGATCCGTCTGTTTGCAGCGATGAGAGCGAAGATCTGATCTGTGGTTCGAATCAGAAGACCTGCGTCTCATTCGATGTCGAAATCGACATCGAGCGCTTCGCCATCCGCGAGACTCGTGCCGCTATCGAACTCGAATTCTCAGCCGATATCACCCTCGAATTGTATCGCTTGGGCTTGGTCGAGAAGGAGGAGCACCTCAGTCTTGAACCGATTCCCGCGGACCTGATTCGCCGCATCATCGCCATCGGAGACCGTCGGGAAGGCGGATTGCTCGCTGGCTCGAGCCAGAAAGCGATCCTGCCACTGTCGACCGGCGAGAAGATCGAATTCGAAATCTCCAATCAAGGACTGCAGGACCTCTCAGTGGTCATCACCGAAGAGGTCGAGCGCTCTTTCTCCCAGTTTGAGGAGATGGGCTCTCAGGACGTCATCGTCGGCAACCAGCGCTACTCATCCAATTTTGATATCAGCGCGATTCCGTTCGTCTTGGACATCGAAGCCTTCGAGATGCCTCCAGACATGGAATTGACCGACACGAACCCGATTCGCCTTGGAGCGCGAATCGAAACATCAAGTCTCACACTCTCACTCACAAACAACCAATTCGGCGTCAGAATCGCCCCAGCAGCACTCGGCACGAGCCTCTTGGAGAGCCTCGCCGAACGCTTCGGATTGAAATTCTCTGACACCGGAGTGACACTTGAGGATGGGCTGTTCAGGTCCTATGTTCCGCCGATCATGGAGCACACGCCGTGGGGCACCATCAGAACCTCGGCACGCTTTGAGATCCACCTGCCGGACACCATTCGCCTGACCTCCTTCGAGAGCAGATTGGGCCTTGCCGAATTGAGCGAAGAAAACGGTCGCCAAGTCCTTCGTTACCAGACCCCCGTCTGCCCCACCGCCAACTCCTGGGTGGAGTGCTGGAAGGAGAAAGACACAATCACTTGGGAGGTGGAAGTGACCTACGCTTTGATTCTCGGAGAGTTGGCTTCTTACCTCTTCATACTCGCCGTCTTCATTGGTTTAGCCGGCAGCCGCTGGAAGCGGAAACGGGATCAGCGCAATGCTGAGAAACGCGACGCTGCGAGCACGCTGGAGCAACAATTGCTGGAACTCGAATTCGCCGCTCAGATGGGTGAATTGGATGAGCGAATCGTCATCGAGACAGATTCTGCCGACCAGTCGAAATTGCTTTGATCAGCCGTGCAGATGTTGGTGGATTCGGGCCGCCAGCGACTTGCCGATGCCTGGAGCCGCCGCCAATTCACCTTGGCTGGCGTGTTCGATTCCCCTCATTCCACCGAAGTGTCGAAGCAGCGATTGAATCTTCTTCGCTCCAACACCTTCGATGTCTTCAAGTGGACTCTTGAGACCACCTTTGCTGCGCCGTTTGCGGTGGTAGCCGTTGACGAATCGATGAGCTTCGTCGCGTGCATGAATCAGTACGCGACTGCGCCGATCAAGGATTTTGGGTTCGATATCAGGCCGCCACAGAGTTTCTTCTTTCTTGGCCAGCGCGGCGACCGGAAAACGGCCACTGAGCCCATGCCCATCGAGCATGGCGCAGACATGTGAGAGGTGGACCTCGCCGCCGTCGAGCAGCAGCAGGTCGGGCCATTCATCCTGTCTTTTGAGCCAACGCTCGACGACTTCGGACATCATTCGCAAGTCATCCATGGCTTCACTCTTGACGCGGTAGGTCCGGTACTCCTTCTTCGTCGGTCGACCGTTGCGGAACACCACGCTCGCCCCAACTCGCTCCTCGCCCAGCAATTGCGCCATATCGAAGCAGACGATATGATCCAATGAGTCGAGGCTGTGCAGTCGGGCGGCCTCGTCAGCAGCAGCCTGCTCGAGGCTGCCAGAACGACTCGTCGACTCTCGAGTCACCTGGATCTCAGCATTCTGATCAGCCATCCGCCGCAATTTTGCCAATTCACCGCGCTGCGGATTTCGAACCTCGACGCGCGAACCGCGTCGCTCGCCGAACCAAGCCTGCATCGACTCGCCCAGAGGCGCTGGAACCAGCAGAGTGCGAGGCGGTCGACGCTGCGAATAATGCTCGGAAAGCACCAACGAAACCGAGGCGACGATGTCGCCTCGATGAATCAAGGGATAACTCACTTGACCCTGAATCACACCTTCTTTCGCGTGCAGAATCACGACCACAGCCATATCAGCCATCGCAGCGAAACCGACAGCATCGCAATCCTGGTAGAAGCGACTGTGAATCACCTGCTGCGCAATCGTTGTCTGAACAGCCGCGATCATGTCACGCTTGCTCGCAGCCTCCTCGTAATTCTGCGCAGCCGAGGCGTCGTCCATCTCCTCTTGCAGCGCCTCGATAAGCACCCCAGCATCACCATCGAGGACCGCAGAAGCAGCCCGAATCTGTTCATCATAACCAGTCCCATCGATGCACGGACCGGTGCAAAGTCCGATGTGCATCGCCAGGCAACCCTTCGGCAGCAACTCAGGACAGTCCCTGATTCCGAATTGCCGGCGCAGCAACTGGATCACGCGTTTGGCAGCCCCAGCATCCGGAAAGGGACCCCAACGTTTCGCGTCCGCCGGAGGATGTCGGGTGTAGAGCAGTCGAGGGTATTCGTGCGAGGTCAAGGCGATGAAGGGGAATGATTTGTCGTCCTTCAGCAGCGAATTATAACGCGGTTTATGCTTTCGAATCAACTGCCTTTCGAGTATCAACGCTTCCGAGGGATTCCGAGTCACGATGCAGTCGATATCATCCGAATTGGCAACCATCGCTGGAATCATCTTACGGTCTGGATTCTTGGCGAAATAGGAGCGAACACGCGCTCGCAGGTCGGTCGCTTTTCCGACATATTGCACACGCCCGTCAGCACGCCGGAAAAGGTAGACTCCGGGCTTATCGGGAAGGTCGAGAGAGGCGGATTCGACTGGCATCGGGATGATTCGGTGCAGGTCAACGCCCATGAACTGATGGCCTCACTCGCAGTACATGCTAGGCGAGACGCAACGGCGACTTCTGCTCCGTCTGGCCGAATTCGGCGCCGAGATGGAGAAGTCTTGGGACGTCCCACGCACGCTCTCTTTGCCTGGCCTTGCCGAACACCTCGGTCTCGTCCGCTCCGCCATCCACACACCGCTGAAGGAGTTGCAGACATCAGGGTTGATTGAGACGCGATCCGCTCATGTGATGGGCGGTGGTTCGCGTCGACGAACTATTGTTCATCTGACTGCTCTTGGTCGTGAGAGGGCCGAGGCTCTGGCTTCCGAGGAGGTTGTCCCCGAGGCTCGTGGGCGCTCTGTCGGACCATTACCAGACTCGATCCATCTTCGTGGTCGGGCCGAAGTTCGGGATCACATGGTCGAGCTCCTCGTCTCTGGACAGCATCTGTTGTTGAGCGGTCTTCCAGGGGTTGGCAAGACTAGTCTCGCGCGGGCTGCCGCCGGTGGCTTGCTGTCACTGGGTTGGCGGGTTCGATGGGCGACCGCTGGTGCTGATTCTGATGCGTCGTCCATCGGTGGAATGTGGCTTGATGGTGCTTCTCCTGCCGCTCCTGCGGCCATCGCTGCTGCGGCAGGTGGGGCCAAGACATTGCTTGTTATCGACGAGGCGCAGGAATTACATTCGCGCCACGTCGAGGCTGTTTCTGAGTTGGTGAGCGCTGGCGCCGAGGCGGCTACAGCCGTGCTCGTCGCCTCGCGCGCGCCGAGTCCATTCGGCGTGCCAAATGGATTCGAGGAGCTGCGACTGGAGGGATTGGCGACAGCCGATGCTGTCGGATTATTGCCTGAGGATGTCGCGAATGAGTTGGCTACGGAGGTTGCGAAGGCCTTGGGTGGGCATCCACTCGCGCTTCATCTTTGGAGTCCTGACGAGGCTGTGCCAGAGGAGGGAGTGGCGGTTCAGGAATATGTCCAGAGCACTGTTCTCGCGCGACTCAGTGAGGATGGCATCGGGACCTTGGGCGAACTGAGCCTCTCACCGGTACCACTGATGGTCTCCGAGTTGGAAGACGACAGTGGAACCGCCGAACTCGATGATTCGGCGGTATTACGTTGGGCAGATACTCTGGTCGAGCCGCACCACCTGATCCGCAATGTCCACCGGGCCGCGCTCAGCGATGACGCGACGCGCGAGGTGCACTCGCGCTCAGCTGAATTCTGGGCTTCGCGAGAGGGCGCTCGGGCGCGTCGAATCGAAGTTCATCATCGACTCAATTCTGGTCCTGAGACCGACGCGAAGTGGCTCACTGAGAGCCTAGCAATCATCGCCCGCGCCGATAGCGCGGCCGCTGCGGTCATCATCGAGGAGGCCGTCGAGCGCAGCGATGATGCTTCGCTGCGTCTCGCCGCTGTCGACCTCGCCTTGGAGCGTGGCGAGCAATTGATCGCCAGCGGTCATCTCGAAGCGCTCGACAGCAGCCCACAACGACTGGTCCGCGAAGCGCGGCTGGCGCGCCTATCCGGCCAGACGGCCNTGGCTGAGGAACTCGAGAAAGAGGCATTGCAGGACCTGCCTGCGGCCGAAGCGGTTCGCCAACAGATCGCAGCCCTCGTGCGGCGACACGACGACCGCCTTCCCGGTGCGCCGAGCAACTCGAAGGCGGCCGATGTCGAGGCGATCGACATCTCCAGACTGGCAGATTCCGACCGAGCTCCAGCCGCGCTGGCGCTCGACCTGCTGCGCCACGCCATCGCCATCGAGGGTGGCGATGTCGAAGCCGCAGCCAACGCCCGTTCATCCCTCGTCGCAGCGATGGGCGAGCAGCATCCGCGGCTCGCCCTGCTCGACCTGCGCGCGCGCCTCGCTGCTCAAGCAGCAGGCGCCGTCGATGCCGCGCGCGAATTCATCGAATCAGCGACTGAGCCGATCGAGTCCATCAGAGCCATCCACGCGACCCTCGAAGCGACCGCACCCGAACATCCACGATGGCTCACCGCAGCAGCCGCCAGAATCTCCAACGCCGACCTGCGAACAGACCTCGCTTCGCATCGCCGCCTCGCCGCCCAACGCTGGTACTGGCGAGGCGTCCTCGAACCATCGATGCGCCTCGCCCACTGGCGCGAGGCGATAAGTCGCTTCAAGACAGCAGAATGCAGCAGAGCAGCGAGCGATTTGCTCGAACGCTTGACGCGCTCGCTCTGAATCAATCGGAGCAGGAATCAGATTTCAGCGCCAATCAGAGTTCGCGTCTCTGCAATCCCTGGGATCGAGCGGACATCCTTGACGATGCAGCGAGTCAATTCGGCTTCGTCCTCAGCCTCGACTTTGACGAAGAGATCGTGCAGTCCGAAGACGATCCACTGACCGGTGACATTCGCAATCTTCCTGACAGCATCCCTGACAGCGATTTCCTGTCCTGCTTGGGTGGTGATGAGAACGAATCCTGTTGCCATGTCTCAGACCTCCGCGGCAATCAGAGTCTCGGTCTTCTCGACTCCTTCGATCGACCGGAATTCACCGATGAGAATTCGCGACATCTCTTTGTCGTCAGAAAAATCGATGCGCGCGGCGAGGTCGTATTCGCCATAGACGACGTGCGTTTCGACGACATTATCGAGTGCGAGCAAAGCCCGAAAAACCACCGCTTCCATCTGCGGACGCGTCTTGATTAGAACGAAGGCTGTGCTCATTTCTGACTCCTCTGATGGGCCGTGCCTGACTTCTCGTTTATGAGGCCTGCGATAGCGATGCTCAGCACATCCACAGGAGGGGAAACAATACAACGGCGAGAGAGGGCCGGTAGGCACATGCAGGTGAGGCTGACGAGTGACTCGAAGGGCTCGCAGAAGGCTGAGTCGAGACGCGCGCTGAGTCTTGTTTTCCTGCTCCTGCTCGCTTCGCTGATGCCACTTGCCGCAACCGCTTCCACCTCCACCACACGCTCGACGACTGTCTGGTCCGGGACTGTGGTGCTGCAGGATGGATACACCGTTGGCATTCAGGATATTCTGATTGTCCAGGCCGGCACGACGATCCAACTCGGCAATGACAAGGACCTGACAGTCGATGGCCGTCTGAGCATTCAGGGGACAGCTTTGAGCCCAGTCGTTCTGGAGTCGATTCTGGGCAAGCACGATGGCATCATCTTCAACCAATCAAGCCAGGGCTTGGGCTCGAGCATCGACAATCTGAGCGTCGAGGATGCGGAGTGGGGAGTGACGATTTACGGCAGCGATCCTGTGCTGACGAATGTCAAGGTGATCAATGCTGACAGGGTCGCAGTAGATTTGTTCGATGGTGCGACACCACGAATTTACAACCTCAGAATCGAGGGTGGCGGACAGGATCTGCACGGCGCCTCGACTAGTTGGCGATACGGTATCGGACTCTCGGTCGGCGCCTACTCGGCACCTATCGTCGACGGCCTCGTCGCCAATGGCCTCATCACGCGCGCTCTCAATTACTGGGGCAACTCGGGCGGGATGATCTCCAACCTCGAAATCACCAATATCACCGGTGCGACTCTCGCGGTCGCCACCGGAATCTGGATCGAGGACTCGCGGCCTCTCATCACTGACATCGACATCGACCGCTGCGACAATGGCATCTTCGTGAGACACATCACCACCGGTTGGACGACCCGACCGACCTTCGTGCGGGCGGTCGTTGCGAACAGCATGTATCGCGGCGTGATGGTCGAGCAATACAATCACAGCCAATTCTCCAACATTCCCGCGCACGCGGTCTTCAACGATCTGGAAGTGCGCGGCACAGGTGGCGCGGACGCCAAGACCCCGGGTTTGGGGGTGGCGGCGTTTGAGGTCAATACCAGTGGTGTAATCATCGACGACGCACTCATCGAGGACAATCCAGTCGTCGGCTTCAAGGCCTATATGATCGGCTCATCGACAATCATCAACGGACTGACTCTGGACGGCAACGGACGCACGACGGCGGCCTCTCCGATCAACGATCGAGCCGGCCTTTTCATGCGCAGCGTCAACTGGGCTCCGGTCATCAACGACCTCATCGTCAGCAACTCGACGGGACCGGGCGTTCTGCTCTGGAAGGGGGGAGCGATCGGTCAGGATTGGCAGGTTTTCGACAACGGCGCGAGCGGCGTCGACTTCCGCGAATTCCATCCTGACATCACAATTCTCGTCAGCCACGACAATGCTCGGCATGGCGTCTCTGTTCGCGATTCGAGCAATGTCGAATTGCAATATGTCGTGACCTACAGAAACGGCATCGGTACCAGTTTCCCTGAGTCCGGTGCTGGCTTCTACTTCGACGAGGCCAACGATCTGATGAGCGGTGGCAAGAATGTCACCTGCTTCACCTGCACCTCGGTCGGTGACCAACACGGCATCGTCGTGCGCGACAGCATCGATCTGCAACTTCGCGCCATCGAGGTGCACGACCCTCTGAGTGGGCCGGGAATCGACATCGATAACAACGGTCTGACGCGAGACGGTTTCGTCATCCTCGACGATGTCCGCGTCAATATGAATTCGAGTGGTTACGCGATTGAGATGGATGAGGTCAATGCTCTTGTGAATGGCCTCGACCTGTCTGGAAACAACGGCGGAGTCTACTGGAAAGCAGGCGAGACCATCACCTCGCACCTCGTTGACAGCATCATCTCGGGCATTGGGGGGACTTGTCTGGACTTAGTGGACCACCACGAGTTGCTGGCAACGAATGTCGGCTTGTCGTGCAGCACTGGCTCGCCACCGACGGTCGAATCGAGTTTCGTCAATTTCACCGATTCAGGCTTCATTCCCGGCAGCGCGCACGAGACCTCGTTCATGATGGAAGGCAATAGCCATCTACGCTGGATCTCATCGGGTGCGATGGCCGACCCGACTTATGACGGCCTCGACAACATCCTCGACGTGATGTGGTTCGTCGAGGTTCACGCGGTGAATCAATTGGCACATCACATTCCATACGCGCTGGCGAACCTCTCCTTCTCGGCTTACGAATCGCCCCTCAACGGCACTCTGCCCTACTCCGGAATCGACACCTTCGGGCCTTTCATCGGCAACCGCTGGATGCCCTCTACGGGGTGGTCAGGCCTCAACACTGTGAATGTCGGCTGTGATTATGTCGGTGTGCATAATGACTCGGCGGCTGTGGTTCTGGACCAGGACAGGATGGTGAATTGCAGGTTGGATCTGCCCAATCAGCCGCCGTTCATAATCTGGAATTCGCCAGAGGATGAGGCGGAATATCCGAGTGGCTCCGAGGTTCTTTTCGATGCGGCGGCTTCGTGGGATCTGGACGACGATCCGCTGACTTACTCTTGGACGAGCGATGTGGCGGACGGGCTCGATTGTCTGCAGGGTTCGAGTGACAATGGCTCAGTCTTCTTGGCCAACGAGGCTGGGACATCGCGCGAAGGCTGCTTGGCTGATGGTGAGCACGAGATCACTCTGGAGGTCTGTGACGATGAGGGACAGTGCGTATCCGAGACTCGGACCATCGAGCTGTTCAATCAGCCTCCTCGACTCTCGGTTTCGACTTCGCCGAGCATCTCGTCTTGGGGGATAATGCATCTTGGCAGGACGGCGAATGCGACCATCGACCTCGACGGAACGAACGACCCAGAGAATGACCCGCTGACCTGCTGGATCGAGACGAGTTATGGATTCTCGACGCCGACCGACGAGGGTTGTGGGATGATTTTTGACATTGGATTCCCTAATGCACCGACACAGTTCACGCTCACAGTCCACCTCTCGGACGGCAACAATCCCGATGTCACTTGGAGTTTCTCGGTTCGCCTGTTCAATGAGGTACCCGTCGCACAATTCGATGTGGTGCGAGCCGGACAGACCTCAGCGCATCTGGTTCGGCTCGACGGCACGATGGTCTTCGACCCGGAGGGCGATGAAGTCCGCTACGAGTTCTGGAGTGACCGAGACGGCCTGCTCGGCGAGGGAACCACACCTACCGATACGGTGGAGTGGCAAGGCTGGCTCTCTGAGGGCATTCACAGCATCACCATGTACGCGAGCGATGAACGCGCCGTACACACCGATACCTGGACTTCGACTAGCACTCTCGTGAGTGTCAACAACTCAGCTCCCGTCGCAGTAATCGCCCTGCCCGCGGACGGCATCCTGACCGATTCGGGCACGCTCATCCGCTTCGATTCGACAGGTTCAGGCGATTGGGATCTGGCCTGCGACAGTCTGCCCGACAATGGCAGTGGCTTTGTCTGCAACCCAACGACCTCAACCAGCACTGACCTCGTCAGCGTCATCTGGTCTTCGGACAGATTGAGTGAACCATTCGCCAGCGGTTGGGTCGTCGATTCGCGCCTGCCGAAAGGACATCACAGCATCACCCTCACCGTCGACGACGGCTCAGGCGCGATCGTCTCAGCAGAGATAACCGTGCGAGTCGAGGAGGCAGCACCAATCCTCATCCTCGACTCGCCGATGCCTGACGTCGAAGTCTTCTCGAACCTGCCCGTACTCTTCGACTTCCGCCGCTCATTCGACCCCGACGGCGACTCATTCACCGTCACAGTCACCTCGAGCCTCATGTTAGAGCCGATTCTCGAAGCCAAGACGAACGAGTATTGGTACAACGATTACATTCCAGCCGGCGCGCATGAGCTCACCTTCGTATTGCGCGACTCGACCGAGCGCGTCAGAACCCACACTCAGATGCTCTACGTGATGGAGACAGCACCGGTCGCAGTGATTACGACTCTGCTCGACGGTCAGTATATCCCACCTGGCACGCAACTGACTCTCGATGCCTCGCAGTCCTACGATTATGACGACGATATCGTGCTCTTCCAATGGACCACTTCGACAGGCACACTGCTCGGCGACAGGGACATCATCGAGGTGCAATTCGCACCCGGAGCCATCCGCATAGACCTGCTCGTCAAAGACTCCCGCGGAGCCTCCTCGACAGCCTCGCTCAACCTCACAATCGGTTCCTCCTCCCCCGTCCTCACCGAACTGCAAGTACACCCGAGATCAATCGATGCTGACGAGCCGACTTCAGTCACGGTCACGATTCGGCTCGACGACGCCGACGGTACGACCCAGAGCGTACTCGGAGAGATGACCGCCGGCGGCGAGATACTCAATCTCGCATTCCACGACGACGGCCTTGAGGGCGATGCGCAAGCGGGCGACGGAGTGTGGAGTTATCGGGGCGTTTGGCTGGTCTCTGAGGGCAATTGGGTGCGGGTCGAAGTCTGGGCCATCGATGGCGAATTGGTCAGTCCATCGCTGACGGAAACAATCTCGATCAACAAACCGCAGACGACGAATATCCTCGCTTGGTTGGCCGGCAGTGGCATGCCTTACTTCATCGGCTTGCTGGTTATTCTGGTGCTCGTGGGAATGGCCCATCACAAGCAGCGCAGTGAGGCGATTCGGCGCGATCTCGAGATGATCGAATCGTGGTCGACTTTCAATCCGCGCGATTTAGACGAAGAATTCAACGACGACTCGCCCGACGATGTCTGACAGGGTCGGCCGACCCGCCCTGAGGAAGTCGCCCTCACACGGGCGCGACGAAATCTGACCGAGTCGGCAATTCTATTGATCTTACAGTTTGATTTCATGAGTTGGAGCTGGCTGAGAAAAAGTCCGGAAATGACCAAGACCCCTGACCAAACTAGGTGAATTGATGGAGGATTTTTACCGATGCTCATGGTCGACGAAAGACCCTCTATACATTGCTTATCATGATGAAGAATGGGGTAGGCCAAACCGCGATGGGCGGCGCTTGTTCGAAAAAATTATTCTTGAGGGCGCGCAAGCAGGACTCTCCTGGATCACCATTCTCAAGAAACGCGAAAATTATCGGCGACTTTTCGATGGCTTCGACCCAACCAAAGTCGCCGCCTACGATGAGGCGGATGTAGAGAGGCTGATGGGTGATGCCGGTATCATTCGAAATGGTGCTAAGATTCGCTCCGCGATCAAGAATGCGAAGGCATTTGTCGAACATTTTGGTGAGGATGAGGATGCGTTCAGTGAATTCATGTGGAGTTTTGTCGGTGGTGAGCCGATTATCAATCAGCGGCAATCAATGGAGGATATCGTTGCTACTACCGAGGCCAGTACCGAGATGAGCAAGGCTCTCAAAAAATTAGGATTCAGTTTTGTTGGACCGACTACCTGCTATGCATTGATGCAAGCTGCTGGCATGGTCGATGACCATTTGGTGAGCTGTTTTTGCCATACTTCCAATCGTAAGTCATCCTGACTCAATGGGTACCCATTATGACGAATATGTCATAGAGGGGGGCTCTATCATAGTTCATGGATGAATTGCCCAATAGGAAAGTTGTCCGTGTCATCGGTGAGAGTTACCTCTACAAGGGTGAGGAACAAATCTGGAAGGACAGAAGCCGCGCCCTCGCGACGGCGCTCAAGGACCTTGGATGGGACCTCTCGGCACCCTTGCACATTGAACCCCTTCCGTTGGGTCTCAGCAATCACAACTNCAAGATTTTCTGCGGCAACCATGGACCACTCCTACTGAGAATGTTCGGACCGACCGTAGGTGACTCCAACCCAGATGAGAGGCACATTCAGGACTCTGGGTTCGGAGCACATGTGGTACAGCGGCTTGACTGGGGTCGACTTGAGACATGGTTGGCAGGCCGACCGATGCGGCGCGAAGATTGCGATAACAGTCAGGTGTTGGTGGCGCTTGCCAATGAATTACGACATCTGCATACGGTGGCTGGCCGAAACCATAACGACCTGAACTTCACCAATGTTCTGGTATGCGAAAGTGAAGACTTCCCCACCACTCACCTTCTCGACTTTGAGTACGCTGGTCCACTTGACCCACCCCTCGACATTGCCAACTTCTTCTGCGAGTGGATGTATGATTTCGGATCACCCCGGTGGTTTGAACCGGATCCAACACGGTTCCCGTCTGACGAGCAGGCTCGTTCCTTCATCGCACAGTATCTGGGGATCACTAATTACGCCGACGACGAGGTGTTGGCCTTTCAGAAGGAGGTTCAGGCACGGATTCCGTATGTGCATAAATTCTGGATCGACTGGGCCATGAAAAATTTCTCAGACCGATATGAGTATGTACAATACGCTGAGCTGCGGCAAATCCTTGTGGATTAAGATACACGTCAGAGGGTACCCATTGAGAGTACAATGAATCACCCGTGATGGATAGGGGGCCCCTTGCAACCTACCATTCAAGCATGGCACCCCCTTCCGCAATCGTGGCCAAGGACGACACTAGCACGATGTTCAAGTTCGGGGCATTCGACGGTTTAGCCCCACGATCTCTCATTCTCCAAGGCTTGGGCTTGGTCGTAGTGGCTGCAGTATTGTGGTGGTATGCCGGTCCATGATCCGTGAATGCCTCGAAGACGATTTTGAGGCGATCTACGAGATCATCAACGACGCCGCACAAGCTTATCGGGGAATCATCCCACCCGACCGTTGGCAAGACCCGTACATGCCTGGAGAAGAACTCCGGGAGGAGATATCGTCCGGGGTCGCTTTCCTGGGTTATGAAAAAGAGGGGGAGTTGGTCGGGGTGATGGGGACACAAGACGTTCAGGACGTGACGCTGATTCGCCACGCCTACGTGCTCACCGCGCATCGCAACCAGGGCATCGGCGGGGAGCTCTTGGGCCAGATTATGGACGGGGCAACCCGTCCGGTCTTGATAGGCACCTGGGCCGCTGCGTTCTGGGCGATCCGTTTCTACGAACGCCACGGTTTCACAGTGGTCTCACCGGGGAGAAGGAACGGCTGCTGCGGAAGTATTGGAGCGTGCCAGACCGTCAGATTGTGACATCCGTGGTGCTGGCCGCCTAGTGATTCAGACCCAACGTGCACCCTATCATCTGGATATGACTCATTCATACCGATTGACTGAGGGGTGAATCATTCGCTAGCGTCTAGTTCGTCCCATATAGATCAAACAAATATTAGCAGTTGAGGATAGATATTTAAAAAAAAACAGTTGCCTGAAATCATGGTGTTCGAATGCAATATAGAAGCGAGGGGTAAGGCATATCGCCTCAAGCTCGGAATAATGGGAGTCGTAGTTGGCTCGGTATTGGCGGCAGTCTTCTACTTTGCAGGAATCGAGGGGGGTGTTCTATGGTTAATTCCTATGGCAATCATAGGCGGAGGAGCATTTTCTATTTTCGAAGGCCGGGCAGGGTGGTGCGTTGTACGAGCAATGGGATTCCGAACCTCTCTGTGAGAGAAATCAGATACTCCTCCACATGCCCAGAGAGTCCCTCAGTCCAGACTCAAGATCTTCGTGCACAAAGTCGTAACCCGCCTTCTGCAGTCGGATGGGCAGGACTCTCTGACCTTCCAAAGTCAGTTTCTCACCCATCTCGCCGAATATCATCCTGATTACCAATCCTGGTAGGGGGACAAAAGCCGGTCGTCTCAGAACCCTGCCCAGAGTCCTCGCAAAATTCTTCTGTCTCTCTGGATTAGGAGCTGTGACATTGTAGGCCCCACTTGAGTCTCCGTTCATCACGAGGTGGTGAATAGCGTAAATCTGGTCGTCGAGAGATACCCATGACATCCACTGTTTGCCACCCCCCATCGGTCCACCCGCACCGAGCTTGAATGGCAGCAGCATCTTACCGAGGGCTCCGCCGGTCGCTGTCAGCACTATGCCAGTGCGTAGGTAGACTGTTCGNATTCCAGCATCTTCGACAGCCTCTGCAGCAGCCTCCCATTCGGTACAGACGTCTGGGAGAAAACCCTCGCCCGACGCACTCTTCTCTGTGAGCTCCTCGTCTCCACGATTGCCGTACCAGCCGATAGCGCTGGCGAGTACGAACACCTCGGGCTTATTCTCCAGAGATGCGATTGTTTTCGAGAGTAGAGTCGTGCTGTTGACCCGTGTGTCGCGAATCTCCTGCTTTCGCCGCTTACTCCATCGCTTATCTCCGATACCGACCCCCCCAAGGTGGATAATCACATCGAAACCCTCGATTATACTCGAATCCAAATGGCCTTTATCCGGATTCCAACTAATTTCGTTCGCCCCCTCCTCGGCCTGTCGGCGCACCAANTTCCAAACCTCATGTCCACCGGTATCTAGGAAAGCAACCAGTTGCGTTCCTATCATGCCTGATGAGCCTGCCACCAGTATTCGCTTTCGAGGCAGATGAGAAAATTTAGCATGCCGCCCAAGGTCACGCTGTAGTCGCAGTTCGCGTGCCTTGAACATCCTAGATATTCGACCCCTGACGAGCATTCCACCCAGAACTGTGTCAGCCAAGTTTCCAAGTGGGCCGAATGGGACTTGATAGGTTACATCATCGACAACTGTCGTGGTGCCGTTCGAATGCGTAAGATTGTGGTTNTGNTTCCATGACCAGAATGGCCCCTTGACCATCGTATCCGCGAAGTGATGGGGTGGCTCATAGGCCGTGTGCTCGGCTATCCAAGTCATCTTAACAGGGCCCATTGGGAATCTGAATACTCTCTGGGATCCGACTTCAAGAGTCTCGTCCGCCCTGACCTCCTCCGCGACCTCCCAAGGAGGCATCAAGCGTCTGAATGAACCCTCATGCTCAAACCAAGCGAAGGTTGAATCGATATCTGCATCGACTGTGGTTGTGTGTTCATACTTGTACAATTAATCACCTCGGTTTCTACTTGGGTACCCACTGATTCACCCGTGCTTGGAGGGCCAAACGATCTTCAGAGCCAAAATGCATCCGACAACCATGGCAGGATTCCATTCCATGGCCGCCGGTAGGGATGACACCCTTGAACGGCGCGTATCAAGGGAAGGTCCGTTTTCACTATATCCTGTGGGCAGGAATATTACCTGCTTGGCTGGTTTTCACCTTGAGCACTCCCTCAAGTGAGAACCTAGCCAGATAGTTGTTGAAACTCTCCTCGAGGTCCGGTTCATTCCAAAGTATCCACCGCGATAGGGCGCCCGCTGTTGTGAAGTCCTCCCAATCCTCTTTCCTGTGCCTTGTGAGGTACTTCCCTCTCCGCTCTGGGTTCTTGTGGATGGTGTAGTCAGAATAGCCCTTGGCGCCGAAGTGTGTTGTCTTTTGCTTCCCGTTAGGGAATTGGAACTTCGCAACTAGTTTCTTGTCCTTCTTGCCACTCTTACCAATCTCGACTTCAATCATCATTCTACGCCTCTAGACCCCGATCAATTGTGGTCCATCGAGAATGCCTAGATGGTTGAGGCCATGATGATTTCCTATTCTCCGTCAGATTCTGAATCAGCCACTGATTCGACTATGTTTCGGCCTGAATCATTGGATACCGTTTGATTCATGGGCTTGTCTGAGAACATAAAGTAGCGGAACATCTCCCGTCCTGCGTGGAAACTGGGCTGCATGGCAAGGTTGTGCTCGTCACCGGCGGTGCTGGTGGCATAGGTCAGGCCATCTGCAGAGCATTCGCCGCTGAGGGCGCGCGCGTAGTCGTGCATCATCATTCCTCGGCTGCTGCGGCTGTATCGCTGGCCGAGGAAATCGATGGAATAGCCATCCGTGCGGATCTGCGCGATGCCAAGGAAGCGCAATCGATGGTTCGAAGCATCGTCTCTGACTTCGGAGCACTCGATGTCTGCATCGCCAATGCCGGCCACTATCCCACACCGTCCACGCCCTTTTGGGAGATTGACGCTGAGCGCTGGGCCGCCACCATGGACTCAAATCTGGGGGTGACGGTAATCACTGCTCGCGCCTTCCTTGGCCATGCCGCAAAGGTCGGGCGAGGATCGATCGTTCTGATTGGCTCGACCGCAGGTATCTACGGTGAATCCGGTCATGCTGATTACGCTGCGGCGAAGGGCGCCATCACATCAGGTCTGCTGATGTCTCTGAAGAACGACGTCTCGCAAATCGGCGATGTCCGTGTCAATGCTGTCGCTCCAGGATGGACAGTCACGCCAAAGAAGATCGAACATGGGGTCGACGAGGAGCTAGTCGAGCGTGCAACTGCGACGATGGCGCTGAAGAAACTCGCGACCCCTGAGGATGTGGCTAAGGCTGTGGTCATGCTAGCTTCAGACGAGATATCTGGACACATCACGGGTCAGGTTATCGAGGTCGCTGGCGGAATGGAAGGACGTTTGATTCCCTGAATCAAAGGGTAGCCTCTAATTCGACCCACTGATAGCCCACTAATTCGTTGATGGCAATCGGATGGGTCTATGCAGAAACCCTTCGATTCGTCAGTTAATCGATTCGACTATGCATCAGTAGTTGGATTGTTTTCTTGCTAAGTTTAGTGGAATTTTGTAAATTTTTCATGAATATGGCACTAAATTACGGCTAAGAGACCGATAATGTTAAATAAAGAGACGATAAAATAACAAAATGCCGGAGTGAGAATTGTGATTAAGCACGGAGAAATAAGGGGGGGTCGGGTTCGCCCGAGCTCATTGCACCTCCGCATCACAATCTGATTCCGCTCGGTCAGACCCATCCGACCGGGGTACCTTGGTCGTATGGTGTAATAGGATTAGCATAGTTGCCTGCGAAGCTTCAGATTCCGGTTCGATTCCGGATACGGCCACCATTTCAACATTACAAGTGAACACAAGGAGATATGAGAATGCAACAACAGATACATGAGAGAGAGCAAGCAAACGAGAGCAAGCCGCCCGCAGTGGCGCACAGCGAGTGGTTCTTCCCAGTCCGTTACAAGCCGAGCTGGTTCAACTTCACGAAGTTCATTCCTGACGCTGTCTGCTGGGTGATACCCGACGGAGACGACATCGAGATCCACAATGTTAGGGTAATAAATCCTGAGATGAGAGGTCAAGGAATCGGGACTGAAATGATTCGGCACATCAGGGAGGCCTTCCCGCATCACCACATCTGGGTGGACACGTGGGACCACTCGAGGCCGTTCTGGGAGGCGATGGTGGCAGCAGGATACGTCGACTCGATCGAGAGCAACTACAGCTGGCCGTGCCCGGACACCAACTGCACGACCTGTCATCCGACAAGAGTCACTGGAAGGAGGCGAGCGCAATGAGCGACGATTTCGTTCTCCCTAGAGGGGTGATTAATATGGTTAGGAGACGACACAGGAGACTGGCAGTGAACCGCATCCTGTATCCTGGCTGCGGCACCGATTTGGCAGACCCGATTCTGAAGGTCATGGAGAGGTCGGATACCGACCACATCGATGCCGCCTACACCGACATCAGGTGGTTGCCCGATGGTGGCTACTTCCGACTGCTGGCAGTATGGGAACGGTTCATTGAACGNGCTCATGAAGAGATCCTCGAGCAGCTCTCCGACGAGTTCGAGATCTTGAGGGTCGAGGCGAGTATGGTCTTCGTCGGTCCAGACAGCCCGGTCCACAACGATCTCTCAGTTTGGATGGAGGCCAGGCTTTTCTCTTGGATGCGGGAAGCGATAGAGATCGATGAGCGGGGGGTGCATCACTTCGGA
>JGI26061J44794_1000196_pt1 | contig 29404 bp, 28 predicted proteins | sample MarorgKNORR_S2LV_5_FD_44794 | JGI IMG/M metagenome (IMG submission 44794) | reverse complement strand
ACCGAGCACGACATCACCATCGAGGCTTCTCACGTGCGCGTACCCGATGCAGAGGTGCTTCTCGATGTCCACATCTTCGAGGGCTCTGAAACGAGGGCGCTCCATGCCTCTGACGGTGACCAATTGGAGGTCCAATACAAAGTCTGGAACGCTGATACTGGAGAATTGCTGGATGAGGGTGATCTGGTCGTTACAGCAGGTGATGATTCGCGATACATCAAGGGATTCGGTTGGTCGGCCATCGGACTCGACATCGATGAGGACCGAGGGCTAATTCCTGCAATCGACACCGGTACATCGCACATCACACTTCTACCTCCTCCCATCGCTTATGGGAACAGCGATGGTCACGAACTCGAGGAAACGTGGTTGCGCTTCGAGTTGAAGGTCGATAGAGCGACGATTTGAAACGCGAAAGGCGCGAAAAGGACTTGACCTGAATGATGGAGCGAGCGCTGTGAACGAGGAGCCAACCCACATCGCGATTCAGCCATCGGCTGAGGTAGTCAAGCGCGCGNNGANGATCGCAGNGGCGACTTCTGCGCGCAAGGGCGAACCGGCTTTTCACATGACTGAGACGCTGGGGCGCCTCTCNACGCCATGGTCGATTGCTAAGGCACGCGCTGAGCNGATCGATGCTACAGTTCTGCCTGCGGGTGTGATTCTCGACGCCGCGGCTGGTTCAGGTGTGCAACTAATCGCCCTGACCACTGGATTGAGGCGTCCGGGGCTCGCCATCGAGATCGACCCCGATATCGCCCTGCTCTGTGCTGCAAACATGCATTCATCGAGCGAAGAAGACGATTTTCAGCGCTCGATGGACCGCGTTCTCGTCGGCGACGGCTGCGATGCCGAGAACGCGATAGTCGCCTTCTGGAACAGTCTGCGAGAGGCGGGAACGAGAGCCCATCCGCCTATTGGAATGCTGCATCTCGATCCGGCTCGACCGAGAGACGCTCAGAAGCACGAGATATCTGAGATGCAACCCTCACTCGCCCCGCTTCTCGCCGCTTGGTCGAGCCACCTTGAAACCGGCCCGCGGGGACCAGCCATCCTGCTCGACCTCTCGCCCCGACTCAGCGACGAACAGCAGGGGCTCGTCGACGCCGTCGTGGAGACGACTTTTCCTGGCATTCCTCGCACTTGGGAATGGTTGAGCCAGGGTGGTGGCAGAATCGATCGATTGTCGCTTTGGATCGGCTCGATCTCGTCCAAGAAAACGCGACGCTGCGTCCGAATGGGCACGAAGAGGGTCATGGCCAGCGTCGAGGGTGAGCCGCGCTCATCAGATGTGGCGAAATTGGAGCGGCCTCCGCCTTTCGGTGCATATCTGAGCATCATCGATCCTGCACTCATTCACAGCGGCCTGCACGAGGCTTGGTTAGAGCAGGCCGTGCCAGAGGAAAGCGGTCGATCCTGGCTGCGACTCGAAGGCCGTCGACCTCTGTTGATCACCACGGATCCACTCAACACAGACGCCGACATCGATGCCTTCGTCATCGCCACCGGCGAGATCGTGCAACATCGTCTCTCGCCGCCCGAACTGCGCACCATCGAGCAGACCGCCGCCGCCGCTGCCCGCAACGGAATCGGCAAGATCACACTGCGCTGCACTCTCGACCCAGCTATCCACCCGACCCTTCAACGCCGGCTCGACAAGGCCTTGCGCGAGGTCGATGGGGCTCGTGGTTTCATGGTCGACCTCGAACTCGACCGCGGCAGCAACGGTCACACACTCTACGCGGTCTGCAAGGAAAATTGAACCATTGCAGACTCTGTTCTCGGCCAACCCTCTCGCCTCAGGAACCTCGATTCCACCGCCCCGTAGGGGCGTCCGTCTGATTGAAATAGGGAGGGCAGGTCGCCGTGTTGCCCTGACCGGGCCATTGGGCAACCGATGAACGCGGGGGAACCGTACTATGGCTAAAACAAACGAAGCAGAATTGGGAGATGATTTCTCCTACATCCTGAGACTTGCTGATTCTGACATCGACGGTCTGCGACCAATCGCACAAGGTCTGACATCCATTGGCGGTGTCGGCCAGCGAACCGCGATACAACTCTGCAGCATGGCAGACATCGATGGTACCAAACTCGGTGGTCATCTGACCGACGAGGAGCAGGACAGGATTCGAAGCACCATCGACGAATACGCTCTCAATGTGCCTTGGTGGCTGGTCAACCGACAGCGCGATCTGCAATCGAATGAGGACGCGCACATCATCGGAATGGAAGTCAAGCTGACTCTCAAGGACGATATCTCACGCCTCGCTTCAATCAAGACTTACCGAGGCATACGCCATCGAAGCGGACACAAGGTCCGCGGACAGAGACTGCGCAGCAACGGCCGCAGTGGAGCCACACTCGGTGTGCAGAAGAAGAAGTGAGGTGGTCAGGCATGGGACATCCTAAATTCGCACGTGCAAAGACACAGACACCAGCGCACCCTTGGAAGGCTGCTCGCATCGAAGAGGAACACGCTCTCAAAGAGCAATTCGGCCTCAAGAAGGTCGGTGGCATGCGCGAGATCTGGCGCGAGAAATCCGCTCTGCGCCGCCACCGCAACCAAGCGATGAAACTGATTGGTCGAGTCGATTCTTCCGAGGGTCATTTTGCTCGAGAGAAACAGGATCTGGTCGAGGCTCTGCACCGCCGAGGCTTGATCGCCGGTGGCTCGAGCATCGATGATGTTCTGCAGATCACCGTCGAACACATGCTTGCTCGCCGCCTACAATCCGTGGTCTACTACCGCGGCCTCGCACCGAGCATGCGTGCGTCTCGCAACATGATCGTGCACGGTCACATCTCGATTGGAGAACAGCGTATGACCGTGCCCGGCTACAAGATTCTTCGCTCCGAGGAGGAATTCCTCCAGTACAGCGCCACCTCGCCCTATCTGAGTGATACCCACCCCTTCCGCGTCGAGATGGAGCAACTCCGACTTATCCGTCAGACCGAAGAAGAGGAGATCGATGAGGTCGGTGGCGTCCGCGCGACGACCGACAACGACGAATTCGTCCAGAAGATCAAGGCCGATGCCAAAGAGGCTCCAACCGTCAAAGACACGATTCCAAAGGGCGGTGAAGCCTGATGGGACACAAAGCGATTCTACACATCTTCAGCACCTACAACAACGTGCTGATCACCGCCACAGACCTGACCGGTGCTGAAACCCTCGCCAAGGTCTCGGGCGGAATGGTGACCAAGAAGGGCAGCGATGCCGGTGGTCAATTCGCTGCTACACGCGCTGCTGAGCGCATCGCTGAGATGCTCGCTGAGAAGGAATTCGACCAAGTCATCGTCAAGTATCGAGGCGCTGGCGGAAACCGCTCTCACAGCGCTCCTGGCGCGACTGCCGCAATCCGTGCTCTCACTCGTGCTGGCGTCTCGATCACTCGCATCGAGGATGTCACTCCTATTCCCACTGACGGGACCAAGAAGAAGGGCGGCCGCCGAGGTCGCAGAGTCTGAGGTGATTGAATGGTGAAGATGGAAATCATTAATGAAAGTGAAGAGAAGATAAGCATACTGCTCAAGGAAACCGACCGCGCATTCGTCAACGCTCTGCGCCGCTCATTGATGTCGGATACGCCGAAGATGGCGATAGAGACGGTTCGATTCCAGATGGGAACATTCGATGTCTGTCTGTCCTGTGGTCACCGGAATGGCGCTGCCATCGCCCGCGAAGCATCTGGCGGCAGCGGTTGCGACAACTGCGGCAAGAAACTCGACAAGGAAGGAGTCGATTACACCGTCTGGGAGACCAACGGTCCGCTGCCCGATGAGATGATCGCGCAGCGCCTCGCGATGGTCCCGATTCCAACCAACCACGAAGAATACCACTTCGAAGCGAGTTGTCCAACCTGCAAGGATTTGGTTCCAGAGGACCGTGGTTGCCCGACTTGCAATATGATCTACACCTGCACTGCTTACGGCAGCAAGGAAGGTAGTACTGTAACTGCTGGTGACATGGTCTTCCTCGGCGCTCAGAGTTTGGAGATTCCAGAGCACTACCGAACGATTCCAATCACCAAATTGTACAAGGGTCAGATGCTCGAATTCATTGCCATCGCAGTGATGGGTGTCGGTAGCGAGCACGCCAAGTGGTCGCCGGTCTGCGGTGTGACTTTCGTACCTCACTCGGTTGCGATTATCAACAACAAGGTCCGCGCTAGGGTGCTCTTTCGCTTGAAACTAGGCATCACAGCGAGGGATTTCGACAAGAAAGGTCGCCTCGAGGATATTGACAAGGTGAAGACATTGATCACTGAACTCCACCACGTTGGTGACGGTACAGAAGAGAAGGTCGAATTCAAGGATGCGATCACCATCGAGGAGATTCCTGGAGAATTCATCTTCAGTTTCGAAACAGATGGCTCGATGGCGCCACAAACCGCTCTGAAGAAGGCTGCTGCATCCCTCTCGATGAGCTTCGGTTCACTCGAGGAAGACCTCGCTGCCGTCCTTTGAGACGACGCAGACTTCTTGCACCTCCGCGGGAACGAAGGCCTCATGACCGCCATCCTCGGTCGTGGCACCTGCGGCGCTCACCTGACCCTGCTGTTCACCGTCGAGGATGCCTCGGCCGACCCTGTTGAGCAAGGCAGCCTCGGGACTGGAATCTGTGTCGAGGATGGCATCGAAGCCATCGCTCGCGGTCAGGCGGGCGAGCCTCGTCTCTCGATTCGCTTCATCGATGACGTCGGAGACACCCGTCTCTACCAACAGGTGCTCGACCTCCTTTGCGAGGAGGTAGAAGCTGCGAAGTCGATGCAATGGGAACTGGCTGTCAGAATGCATCTGCCGGTATCTCAGGGATTTGGCATGTCCGCCGCAGGCGCCGTCGCGGCAGCCTGCGCCTTCCAACGAGCACTTGGACTACCGCATGAAGAGAGCCTGCGTCGCGCCTTTTCAATAGCTCACAGAGTCGAGCGCGCGAACTCGACTGGGCTGGGAGATGTCGCCGCGCTCGCCGCCGGTGGCATCGAGCGACGAATCGCCCCAGGCGCACCATATTCGGGCACCCAATTGGCGAGAGGTCCCGGTATCGCACAGGGTTGGAGTGAAGCAACTCCAGTGGTTCTGGCATGGCGTGAGAATCCTGGNCGTCACACTTCAGAATACATCGACCATCCCGATTGGAAGCGGCTGATTTCGGAGGCNGGCAGCGCCCAGATGAGCAGTTTGTCNGNAGGCGGATGGGACTCATCGCGCTGGCAGGATCTGATTGATTCGGCTCAGACNTTCTCGCGAGATTCGCGTCTCATCGACGACGCATCTCGCGGCATTCTGGTCGAAGCCGGCACAAACGCGGCTGAAAGAGCCGGCTTCGCAGGCAGAGTCTCAGTCCTGCTGTGCATGCTTGGCGAGAGCATCGTAATCGTTCCCAATTCTCTTGACTCCGCCCCGCAATCCTTCGATTCTCTGATCTCGGAACTCGAGAAGGAAGGCTTGTTGGCAAAAGCCACCAGAGTCGGCCCGCTCTCATGAGTGCGAGCCGTTGCGGGACTTCTCGTGGAAATCCGCCAGTGGCGTCAGATCGAGCGGGCTGGCGTCGAGCAGAATCGCTCCATTGAGTTTCAATGTCTCAGTGAAACCGTGACGATAGACGATCGCTCCTTGACCGTACTCCTTGACGTAGCGATCGACCTGTTTCTGCGTCTTCTTGCGTGGGAAGCGTAAATCGGCACCGAAGAAATGCTTGGCGTCGATCCAGGCACAAGGGACGCCGTTGATTCGCAGATCATCCAGAAGCAACAGATCCGGTGTGACGATGGCTCTCCCTTCAGTCTGTTTCTGCTCTTTCAGGAGTTCCTCCTGGCGGCGGAAGCGGATATCGAGGAAATCGAAATGAGCACAGAGGATGTCCTCGAAGACCTCGGCTGCTGATTGGGTCTCGCTCTGATTCACCGAACTGACCTTGTCGGCCTCTTCGGCGCGGTTGAATTCTTCGCGATCCCTCTTGTTCAGTCGCTTCGAGTCTTTCAGAGTCTCTTTGATGCGATTCTTCGACCAGCCTCGACCTGTGAGAATCGCTCTGAAAGTGTTGACTGGCGGAGCATCGAATCGCTTCGCAAGAGTCAGAACACCCTCTCCTGCATTGTAGCGGCGGCAGAGTTGGTTCGAATTGCGCATCAGTCGACCGTGAGAATGTACGCTCTTCTCTTGATTCAGCGCACCGCGGAGTGAAAGCGCTTGTTCGATAGTGATCGGTAGATTGGCGATTTCGCCTCGGATATCGTCAACTCGCTCCTCGGGAAGATAACCGAACTCGCCTGGTTGGCAGACGATTTGACCCACTTTCTTCTGCACCGTCTTAGGCACCGCGTTGGTGCGCCAGCGTAGTCGCTGCTCTCGTGGAGGGGGATCGATGTTGGCTGGCAGGCCCATCGGAGGTGGGACCTGCTTGAAGCGCGCGAGGGCACGCTCGACCGCTTCGGGGTCTCCCTTTGACCACGGCTGCGGAGATTGTTCCGCGGCCGGCTTCCTTCGTGGTCGGTGCCTTCTGCGCCGGCCACCGCCGTCCTTCTTTTCACTCAACGAAGCCTTCGAGTCGAGGGCCGTCCATGAACCCACCGAGTGAGGGTGTCTCGGACTCGGGGCCGTGAGGGTTCAGACTCAGTGCAGATAATGCTCAGACTCGACGCCGCGCGTAGGCATCGTAGGCCAGATCGCGCAATGGTCTTGGGACCAACCAAAGGATTGCGCCCAAGGGCCAGGGAAAACGAAGTCGAAGAAGAATCCGGATGCTGGCAGCCGATTTTGCGAACCACCGCCCGTGAGCGTCGCGGAGGAAAATGGAGTCGAGCTCCTGCATGGAATCTGGCAGGGTTGTGAGCAAGGCTCGGCCATCCTCGCTCTCCTGGGCGACGAGTTCGATGTGGGCCTTCGGGTCGCTTTTCGAGACGAATTCAGCCCAGCCTGAACAGACTCGGCAGGAACCGTCGTAGAGTAGAGTGGCATCGGCCATTTCTCACCCTCAGAGGAATGCGATTCCAGGCTCGAGTGGGAATGCGATTCGGGCTTTGCCGCCGACATCCTCGCCACCCCCCACGGCATAGACCGTGACCGATTCAACGGCCAAAGCGAGAGCGATGAAGTCGGTATTTTCGTCGAGCATTGCCGCTTCGTCGAAGCCCTCCAAGAGCAACGATTTCTCCCCCTCCGACCAGGTATGAATCCTCCCACGCTTCTTCTTCGAACCCATCGCCAGAACCATCCAGGTCTGGAAAATCTCGCCGCGAAGAGCCTCGTTTTCGAAAATCGGCAGCGATTTCAGGTGGTTCTGGCCCTCGGCCCTGAAATCGAAATCAGCAGCAGCAAGCCCGACCGCCTCGCGAGCCAACTCACTCTTCCAAGCAGCCGCAGTCTGAATCACAGCCTGAGTNATCGGCGCATCCGAATNGCGCTCAGCCAAAACCCGAATATTGCGCCCAGAATCAATCACATCGCGCAAGTAGGCCTCGCGAGCAAGTATCGCAACATCAGAAGCATTCTCCCCAACATCGCCAAAGACATGACTCGCAAGTATCCCAGCACCACCCAGGTCAGACCAAAACTCCTCGGCAATATGTGGAGTTGCAGGAGCGAGAATAGGCGCCCAACCCGCCATGAATAGNCGCGCAGTGGCGCGGTCAGCCCCTCCGCGCCGCAAATACCACTGCCAATCAGCAAGCATCTCGAAATGACTCGCCATCACAGCCTCGCGCAGGCTCACAGCCGTCATCGCAGCCAGCCAGCGGGCCTGATTCACACGCAGCCGAGCCAGCAACCAACCATCCATGGATGTGGGCGAGTCTGCCAACGAAGAAGCAACCGAGAAGGCCTCGATGATGCCCAGAAGGTGTTTGTGATTCGCCTCGACCGCGGTGTCAGACCAGTCCATCCCAGCCTCAGGATTGGCTCCGAAGAGAATGAACAGACGAATCGTATCAGCTCCATACTTCTCGACCATCAGACCCGGGCTCACGGTATTGCCCAGCGACTTGCCCATCTTCACCGAACGCGAACCTAACCCAGCTCCACAGGTCTGGCATTCGCCGCCGAAATGATCGACGTGATATTCAGTATTGCAATCAGCGCAGAAAGGAGCGGGCGCATTGAGCATGCCTTGGCAGACCAGGCGCCCGAACGGTTCAGAAACGGAATTCATTCCAAGATCGCGCATGGCCTTGGTGAAGAAGCGAGCATAGAGAAGGTGCATCACAGCGTGTTCGATACCACCGATGTAGAGGTCGACTCCGCCGTCCATCCAGTAATCCGCAGTGGCTTTGTCGAAGGCGGCGGAGTCGTTGCTGGCATCTGCGAAGCGCATGAAATACCAGGATGAATCGTAGAATGTGTCCATCGTATCGGTCTCACGTTGCGCCGCTTGCCCGCACTTTGGGCAAGTTGTGTTGAGGAATTCTGAGTGGCTGGCAAGCGGGTTGCCGCTCTCCTCCCAACTGAACACTGCATCGAGCGGCAAGGTGACTGGGAGGTCAGAAATAGCGACTGGAACAACTCCGCAGTCAGCGCAATGGACCATCGGAATCGGTGTTCCCCAGAAGCGCTGACGGCTCAGCAGCCAGTCGCGCAGGCGATACTGAATCGTACCATGCCCAGAACCTTCAGCCTCCAAAGCGGCGATAACTGCAGACTTCGCAGCCTCGCCGAAGAGCCCGTCGAATTCAGACCGACTCGAATTGACCATCCAGCCGAGGCCATCGAAGACAGGGTCTTCCTCGATGCCTTCGCCACCCTCATTCCTCGTCAGAACCGGCAGCACCGGAATGCCGTATTTCTGGGCGAAATCATAGTCGCGCTGATCGTGGCCGGGAACCGCCATGACAGCGCCAGTGCCATAACTCGCAACGACGAAGTTACCAGCGTAGATCGGCACTTCTTCGCCATTCAGAGGATTGATTGCAAAGCGCCCGAGAGGAACGCCTTTCTTCTCCTTCAGCATATTGATTCGCTCGAATTCAGACAATTTCGCGCACTCGTCAGCCAATTCGCGCCAACCCGCCTCGAACTCAGTGCCAGCGACCAAATCCTCGCAAAGTGGATGCTCGGGTGAAAGCGTCACGAAAGTCACTCCGAAAATCGTGTCCGGCCGCGTCGTGAAAGCTCCAATCACAGCATCGGCACCAGCAACCTCGCCAACCACAGGAAAATCGATGTGAGCGCCGGACGAGCGGCCGATCCAATTGCGCTGCATCGCCTTGACATTCTCTGGGAATTCGATGTTGTCGAGCTCGTCGAGCAACTCGTCGGCATAGTCGGTCATCTTGAGGAACCATTGCGCCATGTCCTTCTGAACGACCTCCAAACCGCACCGCCAACAGCGGTTGTTCTTCACCTGCTCATTGGCCAATACAGTGTCGCAATCCTCACACCAATTCACCGGAGCAGTGCGTCTCTCGACCAGCCCCGCCTCATTGAAACGGATGAAAATCTCTTGATTCCAGCGATAATATTCGGGCGTCGATGTCGTCAGTGTGCGCCGCCAGTCGTAGGAATATCCCATCCTCTCCTGATCGGCCCGAATCATCGAGATATTGCGCTCGGTAACCGTGTGCGGGTGCCCGCCTTCCTTCTTCGCCGCGTTCTCGGCGGGCATCCCGAAGGAATCGTATCCCATCGGATAGAGTACGTTCATTCCCATCAAGCGCTGGAAACGAGCCATCGCATCGCCGATCGAGTAGTTTCGAACGTGGCCCATGTGCATATTGCCGGAGGGGTAGGGAAACATCTCGAGGCAGTAGAACTTCGGCCGCGAGGGGTCGAAATCAGCGTCGAAAACACCAGCATCACGCCAACGCGCCTGCCATCGCGTCTCGATTTCTGCGGAATCGTATGCCATTCTCTCATTTCCCATTCGAACTTCATCGGGAGCATTCAGGCTCCCGGCAGAAGCAGTAGGTCGGGCGCGAGCCCGCCGTCTCGGGGTTGTGAAGCGGGCATTGGTGCCACGAGTCGCCGTCGCGCGGTCTCGATTTGAAGACTGCGCCGCGCGCGAGGCCGCCGCCACGCCTATGCGTTGTGAGGGGGTGCGAGGAATCGATGCTGGCCGACGGTGAGTTCGATATCCGTGATGGCGGCGACGGTATCGAGGTCTGGGTCACCCAGATGGGTGATTACATGAACATGAACACCGCTTGGATCGACCGTGCTTCAGGCACGGTCGCAGTAGTCGACCCATTCGACTCCGCCCGCTGGGTCGAAGCACTTGCAGCAGAAGGACTGCGCCCCACTCATCTACTCTACACCCACACCCACCGCGACCATACTGCGGGCTATGATGAGATGATGAAATTAGTTCCCGAGGTGGATGTCTGGGGACACCGCGAAGCGATTCACAAGAGTCTGATGGGACGCTTCGTCTTCGGTAACATCTCACTGTCGAAGGAATGGACGCACCCACCCAACTCGACTGTTGAATGGAGTGCCGGCGGAATCACGCTCGGAATCACCAACTCGCCCGGCCACGCACCCGGTCATGTCACCATCCACGGCTACGGCGTCTACCACGCTGGCGACCTACTGTTCACCGCCGCTTCGGGGCGGGTCGATCTGCCCGGGTCTGACCCGACCGCCCAATGGCACAGTGTCTTGTACGCGCGCGGACTGCTGCGCACGCTACCTCCTGATTGGCGCCTCATCCCCGGGCATCGCTACGATTGGATAGATGGGTCGACACCCGATTGGGTCAGTTTAGCCGACGCGCTCGCCTACAATTACGCCCTGAACGCGCGCGAATTGGAAATGTTCGAACAATTGCCGTTTCAGCGCTTCGATGACGATATCGCTGCTTGATTGCGGGCCGTCAATCCACGTCTTCGCCGATTTGATCGAGAACCTTGGACGATTCCTCTTCCAGTGAATGCGAGTGGTCTTTCTCACGCACCGAGCGCAGTGCATCGATTGGAATCCATTCGTCAGGGATCAAACGCCACGGCGTCACGAAGGCTACGAGCCCCAACAGAATCTGGCTTCCAGGAATCATGAAGACTCGCAGTGGTGGAACCACCAGAGAGAGGTCGGCAAGACTGTTTTTCGCCTTTTTCTTGTCAGCCCTCGAGACTTTTCGGCCAAGGACGATCTGCGCCAGAATCGCTGATGTCTCGCCGAATTCCTCGGCCCCGATCTTCGTCGTGTCCCAAGCCTTCTCGATTCCGGCCCCCCAATCACGAGGATTCTTCGCGACTTCGGTGATTTCTTTGCGGGATTTATCAGGCAGCCTGCGAATGACCGCTGCCGCACCGCCCAAAAGCAGTGGAATCCAACGAAATATCGATTTGAAGAAGGTCGAGATGCGCCCCATCGATTGCACCTAAGTAACCGACTCGTATGAGGTGAACGCCGGCATCGCGTTCAATCAACGTCCAACTAGGCCACTCCGCGGCTCACTCGGTCTTGTCGTAGCGTTCTCGCACCACGCCCATCTCTTCTGCCGCAGCATCGGTCGTACCTGCATCCAAATTGCCTTCGCGCTCGAGCGTCGAGAGCGCGGCGAGGACGATACTGTCTGTATCGATCTCGAAGAACCGGCGCAGGGCTTCACGCGAGTCTGAGCGCCCGAAGCCGTCGGTGCCCAGAACCGTGTACCGGCCACCGACCCATCGCTGGATCATCTCAGGCACCGCAGCGATGTAATCTGAAGCAGCAATAGTAGGTGTATCGTCGCCGAAACATTCGGCGACGTAAGCCACCGACTCATCCTGAGGATGCAATCTGCTGTGACGTTCTGCAGCGAGGCCCGCCCGGCGCAGTTCACCATAGGAAGTGACTGACCATACCTCGGTTCTAACACCGTGTTTTGAAAGCTTTTCAGCAGCCTCTCGGACATGCGAAAGAATCGGACCAGAGCCTAGTAGTCTAACGATTGGTTGCTTGCCTTTACCGGCCTTTGACAGTTGGTAAGCACCCTTTATGATGCCCTCGTCCACAGCCTCGGGTTTGGCCGGTTGCTGCTCGTTCTGATTGTACAGCATCACATAGTGGAATACGTCCATATCGCGCCCCCACATCTCTTCGATTCCGTTGCGAATTATCGTCGCCAACTCATACGCGTACGCAGGATCCCAAGCTCGGCAATAGGGCACCGTACTGGCGTGAAGAAGAGAGTGCCCGTCCTGGTGTTGCAGGCCTTCGCCGTTCAGCGTTGTACGACCCGCGGTGGCTGCCATGAGGAATCCGCGGCAACGGGCGTCGGAGGCTGCCCAAATCTGATCTCCGACACGTTGGAAACCGAACATCGAGTAGAATGTGTAGAATGGTAGAGTCGGGCAGTTGGTGTGTGAATACGATGTTCCAGATGCGATCCAAGTCGCCATCGAATTTGCTTCTGAAATTCCTTCTTGGATGATTTGACCGGTCTGACTTTCCTTGTAATTCATCAGCATCATGTGGTCGACCGGCTTGTATTTCTGGCCGAACAATGAGAAGATTCCGAATTCGCTGAAAAGTGGATCCATTCCGAAGGTTCGGCCTTCGTCGGGGATGATTGGGACTATGCGCTCGCCGATGTTGGACTTCAGCAGATTTCGTAGGACGCGGACGAAGGCCATCGTGGTTGAGACCTGCTGACCTTCGGGCGTGCCTGCGTCGAACTCGGAGTAGCTCTCCGGATCGGGCAGTTCGAGGTCGATTGACGGTGAGTTTCGATTCGGTAAAGAACCACCTAGTTGGTTGCGTTTCGCCATCAGATATTCGTGGGCTTCCGANTCCTCGTCGAGGGTGTTGAATGGGTTGTCTTCGAGTCGCTCGTCAGGGATTTGCAATTCAAGCCCCAAAGCATCTCGGTAGGCTGTGAGGTCATCACCTGACATCTTCTTCTTCTGGTGAGTGGTATTCCTTCCTGCGAATGATTCGATCCCCCAGCCCTTCACGGTATGAGCCAGAATGACTGCTGGACCGTCCGCCGCTTCAGCCGCGGCATAGGCGGCGTAGACCTTGTGCGGGTCGTGGCCGCCGCGGTGCAGTGAAGCGATCTCAGTATCGGTCAGGCTCGCTCCAAGAGCCTCGAGAGGCGCATTTCCTGAGAAGACCTCGGCTCTAAATTCGGCAGGCTCAAGGATGCTCAAACGTTGGAAATCGCCATCGGTGATCTCTTCCAAACGAGCCAGTAGAGCGCCGTCAACATCACGGGCCAGAACCTTGTCCCAAGCCGAATCCCAGAGTACTTTGTAGACCTGCCAGCCAGCACCACGGTAGAGCCCCTCCAACTCTTGGATGATCTTCGAATTGCCACGCACGGGCCCATCCAACCTCTGCAGATTGCAATTGATGACTACAATCAGGTTGTCGAGGCGCTCGCGGCCTGCAATCGCAATCGAAGCGATCGCCTCGGGCTCGTCCATCTCGCCATCTCCCAAAAATGCGAAAACGCGGCTTGCTGAAGTATCGGCCAAGCCGCGCAGATGCAGATATTTCCAGAAGCGAGCATGCATCACAGCAGCGAGTGGGCCAAGCCCCATCGAGACCGTTGGATATTCCCAGAAATCCTTCATCAGGCGAGGGTGTGGATAGGAGGAGAGTCCGTCTTTGAACGCCTCTTGGCGGAAGTTAGTCACTTGCTCCAGGGTCAGTCGCCCCTCGAGGAAAGCGCGAGCATAAATTCCAGGACTGACGTGCCCCTGAATGTACAGCGCATCGCCGATTCCATTGCTTTCCTTGCCGCGGAAGACGTGGTTGAAACCGACTTCGTAGAGAGTCGAAGCAGATGTGTAAGAGCTGATGTGTCCACCGATTCCATCGAGCCGGCGGTTGGCATCGCTGACCATCACCGCCGCATTCCACAAGACTGCGTTTTGAATTTCAGCCTCCAGTTCGAGATTGCCCGGATATAGAGGCTGGTCTTCCAGTGGGATGGTGTTGAGATAGGGTGTTCTGGACAGCGGTGCGACTTCGATCGAGAGGTCGCGAGCCTCGCTCATCAACTCGTGCAGAAGCATGCGAGCCCGCTCGATTCCCTGAGCATCGACGACAGAGCGCAGCGCCTCCAGCCACTCATCGGTCTCTTCCGAATCGATGTCGGGGAGGCGCTGTCTGTGGTTGTCAGTCATGAACGACATCCTGCCCTTTGGGCAGAATCCCGAGATGAGGACCCGTTTTGAATGGTCGCCCTCGCGCAGAGCGCGAGTGCCTCTCATACGCTGAGTGATTGCGGTGGCAGCCTTGAAGCATTGCAGTAACGGAAGAAGGGAAGGCGTAGAGGTTCCTTTCACCGCGCGCTCTCGGTTGACTACCGAGCGGAGGCTCACAGCGATGCGGATTAACCCGAGTTTGCGAGGCTGTTCAGGCTTTGTTTCGGCGTTTTGATGTCGATGACTGTTTGTTGGGTCCGATGGATATCAAGTGACACTCGTGGACGGTGCGGATACCTGCCACGGTTATCGCCGAATCACCAAGGATGCAACGTGCTCCTCCCCACTGCTTGACCGCGCGCTCAACCGTGCGTTTTCCGGCTGGATTGTTGGGGTCTACTTTGAGTTCGACCTCGACGTCGTCGAGGTCTCCAAGCCAGCGCAGGGTGGCTTGAATCGACTTGCTCGCAAGACCCCTGCGCTGTTCTGATGATCGAACCCAGTAGCCGATGTTCCATTCGGCGGTTCCCGACCGCGTGACGCGGTCGAAACCGATGAGGCCGAGGACGACTTCGTCCCACGGCCTGACCATCACCCAGTGATGCAGTCTGCCAGCCCGGCCCATCCTCTCTGTCTCTTCGAGGAAGGAGGCGATCTGCTCATCGATGGGCATCTCGGGAAGGATCCATGGCATCGCCCTGCTGACTTCGGGCCAAGTCTCCTCGAAAGCCTCGATGAGTTGGTTCGTGTGAGTGGCGTTCGCAGGGCGCAGGATCAAGCCTTCGTCGACGCGAATCGTCGTCGTCGCCCGGCGCTGCATGCGATTGGGGCGGTGCCGCTTCTGCATGAGGGCTGCGGCGCTTGGTTTCAGGGTCTCAGCTTGGACTTCGCGGTCTGAACGTGTTTGTCGTCGGGTTCGGCTGCGAGAGCTGCCGTCATCATTTTGTCAACGGTCGAAGCGCGGCCGATCCGCTGCAGAAGAGCACCGATAGGATAGAGCAGTTTGGTGCGGCTGCCGAGGTGAGGCCCGACCTCGTCGATAATCACCGTGGCTTGAGCGACGTCCCTGCGCTTGGCCGCTTCCATCGCGTCTTTGATTTTCATCACGACGTCTCTGTCGCTCCATTCATCCTGTTGTGGCCAGGGCCAGAACATGCTCTGGTCGGGGGAATCGAGGGCATCATTCGCTGCTGCCAGATGTGGTAAACTCGGAGCCTGAGTCGCTGGTATTCTCGGAATTCGAGGAGGGGTTGGTAAATCCATGATCGCGTTTGCTCTGGTCAGTGGAATATGTTCGACCCTGCCATCGAAAGCAGCGTCCATCGGGTCCACTGCGCGGGCTGCCACGGGCGGTGGCGAGGGCATGACCGAGGCCGGCATCGGAATGGCTTCGGGGGCGGTCTCAGGTTGAGATTCCGGCTCGATCTCAGTCTCAATCTCTGTGACCTCTGTGGTTTCCTCCGGAACATCGGACTCGACTTCTTCTCCAAGTATTCGAGCCGTCAGAATCGCCTTGGTTCCTGCAGTCGAGAGTCCTGCCTCATCTGCGATCGTGATCAATTCGGATTTCTTCATCGAGAGCAGATTCGATTCGGTCATCTCATCAGATTCAGGCTGGGATTCGATTGCTGATTCTGCTTCAGACTCGACCTCAGTTTCGACCTCAGGCACCGATTCCGTCTCTAACTCCGACTCGATATCAGTCTCGGCCTCCGCCTCAGCACTTTCGGTGTCCTCTGTGTCCTCTGTGCTTTCTGTGGTCACGATGAATCGATCGGGCAAATCGCCGTTCGAATCAGGAACCTCGTCAGCGGCTACGACCTTCACATTCCGAGGTGCATCCGCCGTCGGCTCGACAAGCGAGAGTTGCTGAGTCTGGATGGCTTCCAGAGGTCTCAGATCCTCTGCTGGAACTTCGAATTTGGTGACGAATTCAGGCGCATCTGCGGGCTGGAGTTCGTAGTCTGGTTCTTCCTCATCTGCGGGCTCTGGATGATCTACGGTCAGAGAGAATGTCGGGGCTCCACTGAGTGTGATGATGTCGTCTTCGCCGTACTGCTCGACATCGAGGGTCACATCATCCATGGTGAACTTACCCTTCGACCAATCGATGATTCCCTCTTCCTCCTCTTCCTCCATCTCACCAATCAGTTCATCGAACAGACTGCTGGCTTCTTCTTCATCCACCGTCGCCACCTGCTCGAAGGATGCTTTACCGAGTTGGTACAGACATTGAGCGCACTCCGAGGCTCCTTCTGGGTTGTTGGTGTGACACAATGGACACTCCACGGTAGGGCCAATCTCGGCCTTACGCCAATTCTTGAAGCGGTCGAATACCATGTGTGCACCTCATCAGTGGTGTCGCTTCGGCCGCCATCCCCGTATAACCCTCACTCGCCGTTGTAGACAGCGGGCTCATTGCTGCCAACCTCTGGGCTCGGCGCAAAGCGTGATGAGCGAGACACGCCCGGAGTGCTTCGTGGACGCTGATGATGACTTGCCGGCTCGCTTCAAGCGGAGTCAGGATCATCACGAGGCTTACTTGGAATTGATCAACTGGGAACTCGATGATGAACTTCAAGCGACCGATGAGCGATTGCGGAACTGGTCACGCTCCAAACTCAGAGCACATGGATTGGCTCTCTTCGACTTGAAGGCGAAAGCCGATGGTTGGCTCTTCGGTCAGCGTATCGTGAAATTGCAATTCGAGGGTGGAGGCAAGTTCGGTCAGCATCGCTTCAGGCAGGGCGATATCGTGATGCTGAGCCGCAATGATCCGATATCCGAGAGACCGATCGAGGCTATCGTCTCGGACCGCTTCAAGAACCGTATTCGAGTGGTCATGCCCGATTTGCCGAGTGAATTGCGGCGCGGCTTCTGGCGTTTGGATCGCGCTGCGAACAAAGTCGCATTCGACAGGATGAGCGAGGCTCTCAACTCGATTTTCGAAGAGGAGGGCGGCGCCCCACTCAGAGATCTCATTCTCGGCACCGTCCACGACCCTGTCGAGGCGGCGCGGCTCCGTCCTGCTCTCGGCGGCGCCGACCGCCGTCCAATCGATTTGCCAGCTGGGCTCAACGAATCCCAGATCGCTGCGGCCAATGCAGCCATCGAACGCCGACTCACCCTCATCCAAGGACCTCCGGGCACCGGCAAGACTCACACGGCGGTCCGCATCCTACAAGCTTGGGCGAGCCAAGACATCGGCACCATCCTCGCCGTCGCCGACTCGAATGTCGCCGTCGACAATCTGCTCGAAGGATTGCTCGGCCTCGGCGTCCGCGCCGTCCGCCTCGGCCAGCCGGTCAAGGTCCGCGAGAACCTTCGCCTCGCAACGGTCGATGCGCAGATGGAGAATCACCCTCTGCGCCGCGACCTCACAGAGCATCTCGAACTGAACGACAAACTCGCCCGCAGAATCTCGGGGATGAAGGGCAAGGAGAAGGGTCTGGCTCACCGAGAACTCAACCGCGGTTGGAAGGAGGTGCGTCGAATCGAAGGGCAGATGCGAGACGATATTCTCAACCGTGCTCAGGTGCTCTGCTGCACCTGCATCGGCGCCGGCCATGTTCTGCTCGATGGACGCCGCTTCTCGCGTGTCCTTCTCGATGAAGCGACCCAAGCGACCGAACCCGCGAGCCTTGTGCCTCTGGTACGAGGAGCGCGACAGATCGTCCTCGTCGGCGACCACCGCCAACTACCACCGACAGTCATCTCGCAGCGCGCCGAAAAAGGCGGACTGCGCCGCTCCCTCTTCGAGAGATTGGCTAAAATGGGCATCGAGCCCATGCTGCTCGATACCCAGTACAGGATGCATCCAGCGATCTCGGCCTTCCCCAATGAGGCATTCTACGAAGGTCGACTCATCAACGGCATCGAAGCAGCTGACAGACCAGCCCCAGCAGGACTGCTCTGGAACGATTGGGAAGCCCCGATAGTCTTCCTGCCACTGAAGGGCGGAGAAGTCCTCTCACCCGACGGAGCATCGAAGGAGAACCCGGCCGAAGCAGGCTGGATAGCCCGCCTGCTCGAGGGCCTGCTCGAGGCCGGTGACCTCGCCCAGAAAGACATCGGCATAATCACACCATACGCAGGACAGGTGAGGGCGATTCGCGACGCCATTCCCGAGAGGTACGACAGTGTCGAGGTTCACACGGTGGACGGCTACCAAGGCCGGGAAAAAGAGGTCATCCTCTTCTCCTGCGTCCGTTCAAACGACGAGGGCAACGTCGGATTCCTGGCTGATTCTCGGCGATTGAACGTGGCTTTGACCCGAGCCCGCCGCGGATTGATCGTCGTCGGCGATCCCGATACACTGCGCAGCGACGAGACCTGGAGCGCCTGGCTCGCACATATCCGCAGTCGCAACCTTGAGGCGTGGCACTTGCTGGGAATGGCCTGAAGGGATGCGATTTGTCTGACCACGATTCACCGATCTCGCTGCAGGGCGGCGGCACGCTGGCGAAGCAGTTGGTGGCCGCCGAAGATGGTGGTCACTGGCCTGTTCCTGAGGGAACGATCCTAGCCAGTGGAGTTAGTCGAGTCGCCGCTTTCAGCGTCGATGTCGTCATCGTCACGACGATTCTCATGGTGGTGACGGGATGGCGCATCATGGATGCTTGGAACATCACTCTGTGGTTTCCCCGACTTTCATTTCGCCCTCGCGATGGCAGCGATTCTACTCACCGCTCACTGGCTCTACTGGCGACTGACCGGTCTGCGCTATTCGCGCTCGCTCGGGCAGCGGATGTTCGGATTGGCGGTTCTCGCCGAGGATGGCTCGGCGATGACCAACGCGATGTTGGACGAGCGAGCCGCGCGCAAATTGATTTTCCTGATTCCTGTGCTCAACGTGGTTTTCGGAATCATCGAATTGCGGCGTATCTCGAGTCGGCACACGCACCAATCGAATATCGATCTGCACGTCGGCTCGATCGTCGTGCACGCCGACTCCTTGCCGCCCGCCAACAGGAAGCACGTCAGGTAGGGTGAGAGAATGGACGAAGCTGTCAGAATCGCTCTGGCGGGCGGCTGCATCGTCTATCCCACAACGACTCAGCCGGCGCTGGGTTGCATACCCGAGCCGGCTGCCCTCGACCGCCTTTTTGCACTCAAAAAACGGTCGGCCGAAATGCCGGTCAGCATCGGCGTGGCGGACCTTTCACAGGCTGCCACGCTAGTCGAGCTGAGTGATGACCTACCGGCATTCCTCGAATCATTTCCCGAGGGCTCGCTGACGGTCATTCTACCCGCCCGCGAGCCACTCGATGCCCGACTCGGAGGCGAGAAAATAGCCATCCGAGTCGTCGCCCACCCACTCGCAAAAGCATTACTACGCCGCACCGGACCACTGACAGCAACCTCGGCCAACATCAGCGGCGCACCTCCATCAAAAACCTGCGAGGCGGCAGCAGCCAGCCTCGCAGAAACAGGCGAAAAAGTAGGAATTGTCGCCGGATTGACGGCCTCCGGCCCACCCAGTACTTTGATAGCGTGGCATTCGGTCTGTGTTCCACTTGAGTGCGCATGCATAGAGGTGCTGAGAGAAGGAATGATTCCGTCTGAGGAGGTTTTGACATGGTGGAAGAATCAGACCTCAAACAATGGCGAGACGCTGGACGTGTAGCACGTCGGACGCTCGAAGGCATCAAGGGTGAAATCGTCGCTGGCAAGGCTTGGGACGAAGTTATCGACTCAGCCGAACGCTTCATCCGCAGACACGGTGGAACACCTGCTTTCCCGGTCACCATCTCGGTCAACCATGTCGCCGCACATTACACGACGAATTCACGGTTGACTCCNCCTGATGGTTTCGAGGGGGAGATGGTCTTCCAGAATGGTGACCTCGTCAAACTCGATGTCGGCGTACATATCGCCGGTGCTCTGGCTGACAATGCTATCAGCATCGAGGTAGGCAGCGGCGGCAATCACACGGATCAGATCAAGGCGGCGCGCGAGGCGCGCGACGCTTCTGTCGAGATGATGCTTCCCGGCACGCCTTGGCATCTGGTCGGGGCGGCTGCAGAACAGGTCCACAAAGACGCAGGCTTCGAGCCGATCCGCAACCTCTGCGGTCACGAATTGAAGCGCTGGAACCTGCACGCGGGCAAATCGGTCCCGTCCTACGCCTGCGGCTCTGAGAATCCTGGATTCAAAGGAGAGGTCGAGCTTGGCTCGGTCTATGCTGTCGAGCCATTCAACACGAATGGAAAGTCCGGCTTGATCGAGAACATCCCACCATCCTCGTCAAGCAACATCTTCCGAGTCACAGGCAACATCACCATTCGCAAGGCGATGTCGAAGGGCAAGCTCAAACCACTCGGTGCGACCATGGCACGGTACATCGAAGAGCGTTACAACACTCTGCCGTTCGCCGAGCGCTGGGCCTACCCATTGCTTGAGAAGCCATTCCCTGGTGAAGAGAAGGAGGTGCTGCGCCGCAAGTGGAATGCGCTGATTCGCAAACTGATCTCGATTCGCTTCCTCGAGACCTATGCCGCGCTGCGTTGCGAAGATCGTGGCATGATTGGCCAATTCGAGCACACTGTTCACATCACAGAGGGCGGACCAGAAATTCTCACGGTGGCATGATAGGCGCTCAGTGCAGCGTTCTGGGGCTTGGGAGGCCGATGTCGCACAACGATTATCAATCGCGGGCTACAAGGGTCACCCGTACGGGGCCGTGAGGTTCTCGCAGAGTGCATCCCATCCCCTCGCTTGTGTCTCTCGCCCTGTACACCTCTGAGCGACCGGCCGGCAGGCTCTGCATAGTCAGTGATGGGGGGAAAGTTCCTTGCTGAGGAGGGCTTCTCTCGGTGCGTGCCGCCACTGAGCGTCGACGATGAGGAGGACTTCGACGACGACGAGTTAGATGATGAGTTCGACGAGGAATCCGATGCCGAGTCGGATGAGGAGTGGGACGAGGATTTCGATGCGATGACTCTCGTAGCGGCCACGGCTCGATTCATCGTCCGTTTTCGCCTCGCCCTAGCCGCGCTGATGGTCGTCGGAATGCTGGTTACAGCGGCTTCGGTGGTGGTTCCGATGTTATTCGCCAGCGAGGCGGTGAGCGGTCCGCAGAGTCATCTCTGGGGGTTCCAAGTCAAGACATCGGATGACAGCACATTCCAGAGCATCTTCGTCGAAGATGGCACGACTGAGATTATCACCTTCGAATTCGACGAATCGACCAATGTCTCGCATGTCTACGTCGGAGCTCACTTCAGCGAGAACAACGAGAATATCGGTGTTAATCTGTGCGATTATGTCACCGTCATCATGAATCTCGAAGAGGTTAACAGAACCGAGCGATATGAGACCAGTCAGACTGATTCGAGAACCAACGACTGCAATGTCGAGGGGGATGCGATCTGGTACAATTACAATCTCACACTGCCAACCATCTCTCAATTCGAAGGGACTGCTGCTGAGGCTCGCGACCAGTGGGAGATTGTCAACATGACAGGTGTCGGTCTGTGGGTCATCGAAATCACCGTCGATGCTCAGACCTTATTGGAAGACAATGGCGAGGATGTGGATATCACCATCAATACGATGGAGTTTGAAGTTCTGATGACCATCCTCGATGATTCTACTGAACCTCAAGTCGAGGTTTGATCACTGACCGAGCCGAAGAGAGTTACAGCGAGGATGCCGGCGACGACCGCGACGACACCGAGCATCTGCTGGGATGATGGTTCTTCAGCCAGAATGAGGATTCCCCAGATGAAGGAAAGAGTAGGTTGCAAGAGAATCGCGAAGGAGGTCAGGCTACCTGGCAGGCGGGGCAGAGCATGGGCGATGGCAATCCAACCCAAGACCTGAGCGAGGAGGGCGAGGAGTAGAATCCAAGCGTGGCCGGGCCACGTCGGAACCATCTCGAAATTGCCCGAACCGAAGCTCAGTAGAAACAACGAGGCTGTGGCGCCTAAGGTGGCGTCGAACTGCAGGCTCGGCGCAGGAGCGAGTTCTCTGTTGGCGTAGCGGAAGAGGATGAGGAAGCTCGAATAAGCGAAGGCGCCGATGATGCTCAGAATCACACCTAATCTCGGATTCACGCCGTAAGCGGATTCGTCGCCCACTCCAGACATCAGATAGACGCCGAATAGAACGATTGGGATTGAGGCGAAAATCGCCTTGTTCGGCCTTTCCTTGAACAGCAGCCACGACATCAGAGTTACGATGATGACCTGTGAATTTGCGATCAATGTCGATAACCCAGCGCCGATCATATCTATCGCATAATGGTAGGCGAACATGTCGGGGCCCAGAATTACTCCGGCTCCCACCGCAATCCAACGAGTTCGTCTGCCACGGTTGTCAGCGCCGCGAACTCTCCAAGCAATCACTGCGAGGAAGGGCAGAGCGTAGAGCATTCGAAAGAAAGCGGCCGAGCCGGCCTCTACGCCGGAAAGTGAGTAGATTATCGGAGAGAATGAGATTGCGACCGCACCGGCGAGCGCAATCGCCATATTCCGGCGATCGTCCTCGAGGGACAATCGCTTCACCTCACTCGGATGAGGCTTCACCGTTGGCGAGCATCTGCTGAAGCTCGCCGGATTCAAACATCTCGAGAGCGATGTCAGAGCCGCCGATCAGCTCGCCGAGGATGTAGATCTGAGGCATTGTTGGGAAGTCCGCCCACTCACAGACGGACGGAATCGCACGAGGGTCGGCGAGGATGTTGACGCTGGTGTATGGCTCCTCTAGTTGCTGCAATACCTGTGCCGCGCGATTGCTGAAACCGCAGAGCGGCTCCTGTGGTGTGCCTTTCATGAAAAGCACGATTCGGTGTTCGTTGACGAGGCTCTGTAATTCATCTGGTGTCCAATCAAAACTCATTATTCTCACTCCTTCTCGGGTCTGCGAATGTGTACTCCGAAGAACTCGGTCTCCTCCTCGGCATGCGGATCGAAGGCTGTTGCGCCGCTCGACTCCGCCTGCTCCGGAGTCATGCACTTGAGGTCCAGTGCATGGACGATATTCTGGGCGATGAAGGGTTTGAAGTGGCTGAGTATCGGCCGTTGCCGCTGCAATGGCCGCAAGCCCTCGTAACCCTCTGAGATTACTCGAACGTGGAAATGGTCGCCACTACCATGCAGATCGGTCGCCTCGATCCGGGCTTCACCTACGACCTTGGCGACCTCGTCGACCACCCACTGTTCTGTGACCATTCGCTAACGACCCCGGGCTCGACCAATTTGAATGCTCGCGCGCGCATTGTGAACGAGATTCATGCAAACTCTCTGAGTTTGTGGTCTCAATTTCCCAATGCAGCGTCGATCGCTGCCTTGTTGCTGGCGATGCTGGCGCGCTCGTTGATGAGGCCACTGCCGACCACCGCGATGTCGATTCCCCACTCCGCCACCTGCGCAGCGTTGTGGTCTTTGATGCCACCATCGATCATCAATTTCGTCGCCCGACCGCCCGAAGCGATCTGTGCGTCGATGGCGGCGCGAAATTCTCTGACTTTGGCTTCAACCTCGGGCATGAACGACTGGCCGCCCTTGCCAGGGACCACCGACATCACCAGCACGAGGTCGAGATCGGCCAGCATCGGCAGCACAGCATCTGCTGAGGTTGCGGGATTCAGAACCGCTCCTGCTTGACAGCCGGCGCCATGAAGCGCTGCGATGAGCGCCGGAAAATCGTCGACGGCTTCGACGTGGGCGATTACAAGGTCAACTCCCGCGTCGACGTACTGCGACCAAGTCTCTTCGGCATTAGTGACCATCAGATGACAATCGATGAAGATCTCCGGCCCAAGCCTATCGCGAACAGAACGAATCAAGGCAGGGCCGAAAGTAATCGTCCGATTGACCACCCAATTTCCATCCATGACATCGAGATGTATCCACTCGATGCCAGCATCAATCGCTTCATCGAGGGTCTCACCGAGCCTCGTGTAGTCGGCGGTCAAGATGCTCGGTGTAACCTCCATCGCCAACCCCTCAAGCCGAGCCAAGGAGAGTCGGTTCTCAAGCCTATGCCCACAACTGAGCAGGAATCGTTTCGCTCACGGCCGAGTAATCAAATTGATAGGACTCCCTCGCAGGCGTGGTGTCCGAGGGTGATTGAATGGGCAGAGTGATCGAGGCGGGCGACGCGGATTTTGACGCGGTGACACAAAGTGAGGAATGGGTTCTGGTGGACTTCTGGGCGCCTTGGTGCGGCCCTTGCAAAATGATAGCGCCGGTTCTCGAACAGATTGCTGGCGAGCGTGAAATGACCATCGCCAAAGTCAACACCGACATCAACCAACTCTCTGCTGGAAAATACGGCATCCGCGGAATTCCCGCCCTGCTTCTGTTCCACAATGGCAGTTTGGTCGATCAGATGTCTGGTGCGATGCCGAAGCCCGGCTTCGACGACTGGTTGAATCGCCACATGCAATAATTCGCTGAATAATTGAAATCAGTTGCATGCCGACTGTTGCATTCCCGTGAAAACCACAGAGGCACGGATATTCACTCTCCGGAAATTGGTAAAGCGCATACGCAGCCCGCCCAGCCATCGACAACAGAATCCTCTCTGTGTTCTCTGTGCCCCTGTGGTTGATTCTCAAAAAATCGGAGAGTTTCACAGGCTTTCGCGGAGTTTTCGGGCACGCTCTTCGAGCGGCGCACCGACCTCTCTGAGTAGTCTCGAGCGAAGCGCTTCGTGCAACCACATTCCATCTTCGAGTTCGAGCATCAAGCCTCGGGTCAACAGGTCTTCTGGTGGAGCGCCGTCGTAATTGGCGGCTTTGGCCAATTTTTCCCATGGGACTGGCCGGTCCGCGACGGCGAGAAGTGCTAGTAATTCGTGCCGGTCCTCGGGCAGCACATTGAGAATCTCCTCGTCCAAGAAACGCAGCCAATCGTCGTGCAGTGTCTTGCCGTAGAGTTCGAGGAGTTCAACCGCCAAGGGATGGCCTCCAGTGGCGCGGTGAATCTCCTCGGCAGGAGCTTCTGATGGCAGTTGGATGGTCGAGAGCCACTCGGCCACCTCCTCGAGCGATAGCCCTGTGAGGCTCAATTCCACTACCCGCCCGCGTGTGTGAACGTCTCTGCGGTCATAGAATGCGAGGTTTGTGCGAGAAACCAGTAGGAGGCGGAGCGAGGTTGCTTCGGCGACCTGAAGAAGTGCCCCGAAGAGGTGATTTCCTTCAGTGCCGATATTGTGCACGTCATCGAGGATGACGAGATTCGATTCCTCCGCTTCGCCGCGATGTCCCTCCTCATCGAGCAGGTGTGCGATCAGGCGACGGCGGTAGAGGTCGATGTCGAGGCGCGCACCGGGCTTCAGCGGCAGGGCCTCGAGAACATTGTATGGGTCATCGCCATCAGCATCAGAACTGATGCCAAGGCGATGCAGCAGACTGGTTGCGATGCCCAGAGGACTATCCCAAGGTTGGCATGGATAATACATCACTGCGAGGTTGGGGGAGGAATCCAGATTATGGTCGAGCCAGTGACTCACAAGGGTTGTTTTGCCACAACCCGCGATGCCCGAAACCACTGCCATCGCTGCCCTTCCAGCAAACCACTCATCGAGGATTTCGACCTCATTCTCGCGCCCATGAACGGTGCGTGTCTCAGGCGGGCGCGTGTGATAGGTCGAATGAGCCCCAGCGAGCAATTTCAGCGAGCCGGGCTTCGACTTCTCCTCCACCTCGCTGCGAACGATCGCCCCGAAACGGATGTCCCCAAAATTCAGCACAGCCTCGTGTTGAGCATGCATCAGCACCTGTAGCAGAGTCAGACCAGTCGCTAATTGCTCACCAGCAGAATCGGCGCGAACCTCGAGCAATTCTCCATCTCGCGCGCGAAGCAGAACCTTGGTTTCGCGCAAAGCCTGCAATCGCCGGCCGATCTCCTCGCGACCATCATCGGTCAATTGCCAGGTCTTCTGCCGACGCTCCTCGCCACGAACCACCCGAGTGTGTTCACTGACCAATCCGTTCAATGCGAAATCGCGCATCGTGCGAGAAACATTGGGAGGATGCAGAGCACAGATTTCAGCAATACCGGGTCGAGTCACCTCGCGACTCACCAGATAGTGATCCGCCTGGTGGTCCTGCTCCCACAGATGCAACAAGATCCGGTCTGCAACGGCGATGCTGACCTTGGTCGAGGGAGCAGCCATTCGCTCACTCCTCCGTCGCGCACTGTGGATATGGGTCGGCATTCATCGGAGGCATGAACAGATCTTCGCAAGTCCTCTCAACCAATGAGAGGCTCAGCACACTGCTCGCCCCAAGCCCCACTGTCACCGACTGCATAGAGACCGGACTGGGAATGTAATCCTCACCGGTTTGAGTGATGATCAGATGAATCCCATCGCCAGCAGGAATCAGCACATCCATCCCGAAGAACTCCATCTTGGCATTGACAGTCTCACCCGGTGCCAACACCTCACCCTCTTTGCCACCAGCGTGGAATCGCAGGTCCATCACCGCATGACCGAGATGCATTCCAGTGCTCGCTTGAACCATCTCGACAAACAGATGTCCACTGGTCGAAAAGGCAGACACAGTCGCATCGACGTGGAAGGTCGGATTGCCAACAATCCTCGTCTCCTCCTCGAAGAAAGGACACTCGATGCGCAATTCCGAACTCACAGTGATAGTCTCACCACCACCGATGATGGAACACTCATCCATTCCGAATCGAAGCCAATCCTGATCATCCGGTGGATAGGTGGCTTCGACCCGCCAGCCGCCCATGTTATCCTGAATCTCAGCGATCAAGCGCGGCTGCGGACCCTCCTCTTTCAGATAGAAATCGAACCATTCCAGCAGATCATCAGCCCAATCCCAGCGCAAAGTGAATGGGAATGCTTCGCCCCCTCGACCGCTGCTGAGACCCTGATGACCACTCAAACGGTCGGGGTAATCATGCCCCCATTGACCATACAATCCTTTGACATCGAGACCGTTTCGTTGGAGAATCTGATGGGTTGGGAAGGCCATGTGTGGGTCGACGTTCCAGTCCTGCATGCCGTGAATGATGTAGACAGAGCCGTGGTAATTCTGCAGAGTTCGGGCCAGAAAACTACGCTCCTCCCAGTAATCGGAGCCAATCCAAGCCAGATTATCGCCGGTCAGATATGCGCCAACACCCGCGTAGTACCCCTCCAGATAACCCTCACACGCGTTCTGCGGATCCTCAGAATCGCCGTCTAGGCCGAAGCTGCCGTAGACGCCGTTGTGCATTATGGCGCCGCGCGCTTCCATGCTGCCGTTGCGCCACATCAGGTCGTGGACTCCGATTAGTCCCGACATCGGCACGATGGTCTTGAGATACTCTGAGCCCATCGCTGCCGCCTCCCAAGGTGTAGAGCCGTCGTATGATTTTCCGATGATGCCGACGGCTCCGTTGGAGAATTGGGCCGAGCCGAGGAATTCGATCGCAGCGTGGATTCCTTCCTGCTCGTCGAGGCCCATCAAGTCCATGCAGTGGTTCGACTCACCGGTGCCGAAAACGCTGACTTGGGCGATGCCGTAGCCATGTGGAACATAATTCTCGATGAGGAAGCGCCCAAGGCGGTTCGCTGGTGTCAGGGCGTCGACATCACCGTCGCCGTAGTAAGGGCCGATTTCGGCGATGATTGGAACTCTGCATTCTTCTGCGACTTCACCGGCGTCGAAATCACAGCCTTCAATCAACGGCAGCCAGAGTCCGAGATGCACTTCTGCGTCACCCGTGGCGCCCGCTCCGCCGTCGGTCAGAGTGATTGCAGGGACTGAGATGTAGAGCGAGCGCACCTCATCGATTCCGTATGAGCCATTGATTGAGACTCGGCTGAAGATGTCGTCGGCCCGGTAGGTCAGATCCGAGCGCTCTTCGACCGGTCGAAGCCAATGCTCGGATTCGTCAGGACCCCCGCTCAGTGCCCCACTTCCGAAGCAGCCGGCAAGTGTGGGGGCGAGGAAGAGCAGCACCAGAAGGGCGCTCATGTGGCGGTTGTTCACGCGCTTTGCGCGTGCTGAATCACACATGATGCTTCTCACTCAGAGTATCAGGGCTAGGAGTCGATTCGCTTGTTCAGGGCGAGTCACAACCGTTTGAAGAAATCTAGCAGGATTCGGTTGAATTCCTCCGGTTGCTGCACAGGTGCAGCGTGCCGCGCGCCCTCAATGACCTCAATCTGAACGCCAGCAATCTCAGCCAAGAGCGGCTCGGTGACGAGCGAGGGTGAGTAAGCCTCTGTACCGGTTATCACCAGAGTCGGAATAGAAATCTCGTCCAAGCGGGCAAGGACCGACCAGCCGATCAGAGCCTTAGTGGCTGCCGTGTAGGCGCGCTTGTCGTTCTTCGCCCAAGCCTCTGCCATGCGTTCTCTGAACTCGATTTCGTCATCTTCGGGAAACACTTTGCCAGCGATGAAGGCGCCCATCCGCTTCATCCCGAGAATCCTCAAGATCGCCATACGCAACCACAGGCCTCGCCGTTGCTCGAATGTTCTGATGGTGACTTCAGGTGCTGAATTGACCACAGTCAAACTGCGCACCTGTTCGGGATGGTCGAGCGCCAATTGCAGACCGATCATCCCACCAAGAGAAATCCCAACGACATGCATCGGGCCGCGACCGAGCGCCGAAATCAACTCGGAGACGTCTTCGGTGAGCATCTCCATCGAGTATGGTCCAGCGACTTTGGCTGAGTCGCCGTGTCCGCGCAAGTCGCAGCAGATGACCTCGTGGTCCGCCGAAAAATCATCCATCTGCAAATACCAATCAGCAATGCTCGAGCCAAGCCCATGAATCAGCAGAACCGGCGTGCCGGAACCGACCGAAGTGTGATTGAGTTCCACGTTTGGACTGCAGGAGATGAGCAGAAAAGGCTTCGTTATGAGTCAGTCACTGCGAATAAGTCGCCGAGATGCTGACTTCTCTCAGCGTGTTGGCCTCTAGATAATCGACATCGAAACTGCCCATACTTCCTTGNCACATCAGACGAGAAGTGGATTACTGAATGGGTCTCGGCTCAGAAATAATCTGATGCTGTGGATAACTATACAATACATTGTTTGAGAGACGACCTTATGGGTTCTGATAAATCGTCAGGAAGACACAACATGATGTTGACGTTCTCAGTCCTTGCTTTCAACAGGGCGCCTAGGATATGGGTCATAGTTGGATCAACAATATTTCTGATATTCACCATGATGGTATTCGGCCCATATCGCCAATTTTCATTATCGGGGGGTTCAGCCATACTCTACTTCCTATGTGCATCNACATGCCTACTNCTCCCTCTCCTCGCTCTTTTAACCGCAAGGTCATTCGAGAAGACTCTCCCAGAACACTCTCACAAGAGGTACAAACTGGTTTATGACGCTGCTAAGCCCCA
>JGI26061J44794_1000193_pt1 | contig 29440 bp, 27 predicted proteins | sample MarorgKNORR_S2LV_5_FD_44794 | JGI IMG/M metagenome (IMG submission 44794) | reverse complement strand
AACAATTGCGATTTATACATCACAAATTTTAGGAACTCCTAGTCATTTAGGATTAGTTAATAATAAACACCCTATGGTACCTGTTACTACCTACAGTTCCGCTTATCGGTTGGTTTTACATGGTCTATCAGCTGAAACACTACATGAAGTATTGGTGAGAATAAAGCTTAACAAAAACATTGATGGTGTTATTATTCCAAAAAAATAAAACTTTTTACAACTATGGAACTTATAATTCTTGCATATTTAGGTATTTTTTATACTAGTCTTATATTTGGCCAATGGTTATGTTGTAAAGTCAACTTTATCTCTGAATTAGGTGAAAAAATCTATACTAAAAAACTTAACCAGTTAAAAATCTCCTTTTTTTTTGGTCCATTGCGAAAAGCCATTAATAAATCTTCTTTGGTAAAAGCAATCGTCTTTATTTTTCCCTTAATACTTTTAAAGTCTATTGCTTATTATTATATGTCGCTTGTTCTTATCACACCAATTGTTCTAATTGGTCAAGGTATTATTATGGGCAGTTTGTTTTTTTTCAATGACAAACAAACAAACAATGATCAGAGCTTAAAAACCATAACATTTTGGCAACTTTCGAGTCATATTATTGCTGGAAGTTATGGAACGCTTAAAGGCTTAGAATGGTTGTCCTTCAATTTTTACATCATCTGCAAATTTGATAAAAGTATTTTCGTTAGCTCCTGCTCTCCAAGGAGATTCTGTAGCTGTTCCAAAACCAAGGTTGTTCATACCATAAGGCACTAATTTTCCCCAAATCTCACGATTATTTACACTTGGTCTTGAATAATTAATATAAATTTTTGAGATTCCAACGGTTTGCGACACCGAAGCTTTTTGACTGCCTTGTGGAATGTTTAACTGTGCATTAGCGTCAATAGTTACAAAGAACATGGGTAAAATTAATGTTCCAAAAAATACAAAATGGTTGATTTTTTTCATGAGAATTTTGGTTTTAGTTATATAGCTTTAAAGTTAATAACTAAATGATTTGAAGATATTAGAGTTGTGTTAATTAACTATTCTTTAAGAAGCTGGTTTACAAAGTCCTTGAACTCTTCTTGAAAAGACACGTATTTATCGCCAGTCGCGGGACCATTAAAACCAGTATGTATTTTTCTAACCACTCCTTTCTTATCCACAAAAATAGTTGTTGGGTAAGACAAAACATGATTTAACATTGGCAGTTTTTCTTGAGCTTTAGTTTTATTTGAGCTGCCAAATTGTGCCAATAGAATTGGATAATCAATCCCAACTCTATCTTTCATTCGTGCAATACTATTAAAGGCTTTTTCTTTGGTTTTTGCATACTCAAAAGCCAAGGCTACGATTTCAAAATCCTTGTCCTTGTTATTCTTATAAAACTCGGCATAGTATTTACTTTCGTCCAGACAATTAGGACACCAGCTACCCATAATTTGTACTAAAACAACTTTATTTTTAAAACGTTCATCAGTTAAAGATATGATATCCCCTTGTACATCTGGAAAAGAAAAAGCAAAAGCATCATAGTCTTTTTTTAAAAAAGTGAGTGTATTTGGGTTTGGCAACTCAAAACTATCATTTCGTTTTGCCACAAAAGGTTCTTGAAAATGATTTCCTGAATAAAAAACGCCTTGCAATGTCGAGTCTGTAACAGTTGCTGTAAACAAAAATGCGTGTGCACCATCAAAAGCAGAAAGTTTCATTTGGTTTCCATCCATAACACCTTCAAGAAAACGATAATCACCTGTTTTAGTTCTTATTGTTCCTGTTATTTTATTTCCATCTTGTGAGAAAACTCCTTTGGCAATATATTCATCTTCTTCTATGTTTTGGCTAAAAATCATTTCCCAATTTCCTGTCATGTTTTGAGAAGGTTCAGAAGTTACTAAAAATCGTTCTTTATTTTTTTCGGTATAAAACGGAACTATGCGATCTAAACTTTCTTTTATAAAGTTTCCCTTTAAATTTCCGCTTTCAAATATTGCAGCAATATAACCTTCGTAAAAAGGTAATTTTATAAAAATCGAATCGTTTCTATATTCAATTTCATCTACAAAAATCTTTTCTTCGGCATTGAATATGGTTAATGTACTGTCTGTTTCAACTTCAAAAATAAAAGGCAATTCTTTATTGTCCTGTACTTGTAAAACAGCTCTGTAAGTACCAGGTTTTAATTTCTGAATTGGTTTTTCGCTATTACAAGAAACTAATATAATTAAGGATAGAAACAAGCTTACTTTTTGCATGATTTTATATTTGTTTTAGAGTAATCGAATAAACAATAAAATACTTACATAAAAAAATTGATTGGATTTCATAAACATTGAACTATTCTTATCTTTGTCCTTGTGTAAAATATAGCAAATGAAGATTTCATACAATTGGTTAAAACAATTTATTAAAACAGATTGGAACGCAGAAAAAACAGGAGAACTTCTTACCGATTTAGGTCTCGAAGTTGAAGATATAGAACACTTCCAATCTGTAAAAGGAGGTTTAGATGGTGTTGTTGTTGGCGAAGTTTTAACCTGTATAAAGCATCCTAATGCAGATAAACTAAAACTCACTACTGTAACTATTGGTGGCGATTTACCTCTGCAAATTGTTTGTGGCGCTCCAAATGTTGCAATAGGACAGAAGGTACCTGTGGCTACTATTGGAACTACATTGTATACCGAAGATGGCGAAGCGTGGAAAATTAAGAAAGGTAAAATTAGAGGCCAAGAAAGCTATGGAATGATTTGCGCCGAAGACGAGCTCGGTCTTGGTACATCACACGAAGGNATTTTGGTTTTGGATGAAGATATTGAAGTCGGAACTCCAGTTTCTGAAATATTTGAAATTGAAAATGATCAGATTTTTGAAATTGGCTTAACTCCAAATCGTGCCGATGCCATGAGCCATTTGGGTGTCGCTCGCGACCTCAAAGCTGGTTTTTTACAAAAGGACATTAATTTAGAACTCATAACACCATCTGTAAGTGCATTTCATATTGACAACCGAACTTTAAAAATAGATGTTGAGGTAATAAATAAAGAATTAGCACCTCGATATTGTGGAGTAACTATTTCTGGAATTACAGTAGAAGATTCTCCAGTTTGGCTACAAAATCGTTTAAAAGCTATTGGTTTAACGCCAATAAATAATGTGGTCGATGCTACCAATTATGTGTTACATGAGCTTGGGCAACCGCTTCATGCTTTTGATGCTGTGAAAATTTCAGGAAACAAAATTATAGTTAAAACCCTTAAAGTAGGAACCAAATTTATTACCCTCGATGGTGTAGAACGAGAGTTACATGAAGAAGACCTCATGATATGCGATGGCAAAAAGCCGTTGTGTATTGCCGGAGTTTTTGGTGGCATCGATTCTGGTGTTAGCGAAAGTACCACAAGTATCTTTTTAGAGAGTGCTTATTTTAATCCTATAAGTATTCGTAAAAGTGCCAAACGTCATGGATTAAATACAGATGCATCGTTTCGGTTTGAACGTGGTATAGACCCTAATATTACTGAATATGCCTTAAAACGTGCTGCTTTGTTAATTCAAGATTTAGCAGGTGGAGAGATTACAAGCGATGTTATTGATATTTATCCAAAAAAGATTGAAAATTTTCAGGTACGTTTAAGTTTCGATAATGCCAAACGATTGATTGGTGAAGAAATTCCACGTGAAGTGATTAACCGTATTTTAACATCTCTCGATATTAAAGTAAATAATGTTACCGAAACAGGTTTAGGGTTGACTGTTCCCGCCTTTAGAAACGATGTGAAACGTGAAGCAGATATTATTGAAGAAATTTTACGCGTGTATGGCTATAACAATATTAAAACGACTGAAAAATTGAACGCTTCCATTTCAAACACATCACGATTTGAAGACCATAAAATTCAAAATATTATAGGCAATCAATTAGTTTCTCAAGGTCATTTTGAGATATTGTCAAATTCGCTCACGACTCCAAATTATATTGAGTTGAGCGAACAACTTAAAGTAGAGCATAATGTTGTAATGCTTAATCCGTTAAGCAAGGACTTGTCAGTTATGCGACAATCTTTACTGTTTTCCGGATTGGAAGCAGTAGCACATAATATAAACCGAAAACGAAACGACCTTAAATTATTTGAATTTGGCAAAACCTATCACGATTACGATGGTACTCGTGAAGAACATAAGCATTTAAGCATTTTAGTTTCAGGCAATAAAACAGCTGAACGTTGGACTACTCCTTCACAAAAAACAGATTTCTTCTATTTAAAAGGAACGATTACGGCAACATTAGAGCGTCTCGGAATCTCTCGGTTTAAAGAAACCACAGCTACAAACGATGTTTTTAGCGAAGGCTTGCAAATTAGTTTTGGCAAAACCAATCTCGTAGAATTTGGCTTAGTTAAGAAATCTGTTTTAAAACATTTCGGAATCTCACAAGAAGTATTATATGCAGATTTTAAATGGGATGCTGTGTTAGAAGCTGCAAAACACATTACTATAAAATTTAAAGACATTCCAAAATATCCTGCAGTAAAACGTGATTTTGCATTGCTTCTTGATGATGCCGTAAGTTTTAGTGATATACAAACTATTGCCAAACAAACCGAAAAGCAATTACTAAAGAATATTAATCTTTTTGATGTTTACCAAGGCAAGAACTTGCCCAAAGGCAAAAAGAGTTATGCTGTTAGTTTTACACTTCAAGACGAACGCAAAACACTTACTGATAAGCAAATAGATAAGATTATGAATAAGTTACAAGCTAATTTTGAAAAACAGCTTGGAGCTGAGTTGAGGTAAAATATAATAGTTTATTTGTTCAGGTTATTCAAGGTTTGTTTTCACTACTCGACCTTGTTTTTCTGCATTGGTATCTTTAGTCATGCCAATTACTAAACCTATTAGCATTCCTAATGAAATTCCAATAGCAAGACCTATTGATTCACCAAAACTTGCACCAATGGCAACTCCAAGACTCATTCCCATACTCATACAATTAGCTGTATAATAGCCTTCAGATATTAGAGAAAGCTCTTTTTGTAAATACTTTTTAAATTTGTTGAGCTTTTTACTGAAGTATCTTTTCTTATTTTTAGGATTCGATTTTAAATTCAAAGTTTCAAGCGCTATTTCTATAGATTGAAATTGCTCTTCGGTTAATTCTCTATCACTTAAATCGGAAAGAGTTGCAATAAAGTTTTCATAGATTTTTATTTCAGATTTTTTGTCTGTTTTAATTAGTAAACTTTCGAAAAAGATTATTGTATTATTTATTGTCATTATATATGTTTTAATTAATTAGTGGCTTAAAACTTAAATTATTACACTCATTAATATGTTTTTTAATTTGAAGCTCTTAACTCCACCATATCTGCAAGAGTTTCATCCAGTTTTTTTAATATTCGCCCATAAACAATATTCAAATCCCACTTGTAAATACGGCCTCCAAAAATCGCTAACAATATAACTATGAATAATATTCCAAGCACCCAAAATACAGGAATTCCATATACCATATAAGCTTGATAGTTTCCAAATATTCTATTTAATGTTTCTTGGAAATCGCTTGAAAACCAAAACCCTGAAATAATTGCAAGAAAGATGTAAGGATAAATATATCGAGACATTTTCATATTAATCGAGATTTGTTCTTTCATCCAATTATCAAAAGATTTAAGGTATAAATAACTATTTACGTTTTTATCAATATTATTTAATCCTTTCAATAGTTTTTTATTAACAATAACAATTGTATTGAATAGTATAAACATGAGTACACCTAAAACTGGAATTTTCACAAAAAAAGCAACAACTAAAACAACAAAAGAAAACACAACAAGTGCGTTCAAGTTTATTTTAAACATTCTTTTAAATTTATCGATGATATGTATCGATTTTTGATTGTATAAATCATTTAATTTTGGAGCTACTAATGCATCATTTTTCAAAAAACCCTCTTTCCAAATTGTTTCAATTGATTTTTCCATCCAATAATTTTTTTAATCGTTCTTTAATTCTATTAACACGTACACCAATGTTGTTTGGAGTTGTTCCAATTATTTTAGCGATTTCTTTGTTTGGTTTTTCTTCCAGATACAATAAAATCACAGCTCTGTCAACCTCTGTCAATTTTCGTATTGCATCATAGAGTAAATTAAGAGATTCGTCTGAAAAAGCATGATTATCTTCAGTCGCTTCTGCTGTCAACTCGTGATTGGAATCATGATGCTGGCGTTTTTTTTTCTTTTTTTTAATTAAGGTCAAACATATATTCAAAGACAAACGATATATCCAGGTTGACCATTTCGAATCTCCACGAAATCTGTCTTTACTTCTCCAAATTTGTAAACAAACCTCTTGATAGTAATCTTCAAAATCCTCTTGTGTATCAGTATATGCCCTACAAATTTTTATGATTATTCCGGAATAGGGTAAAATTGATGATGTATAAAAATCGCTACTCAATAATTGTTTTTTTTAATTAGTGGTAGAAGTTAACCATTATTACAGGTTGATGAAGATTTTTTTTGAAATCTTTATTTCAAAATATATTATATCGAACTGTCTTCAACAACTTTTCTCACTCTGTCAATCATAGCAATAGCTTTATCAATAGTGTCCAATTTTGTTCTAAACGATAAGATTGCTAAACGTATTACAAACTTACCTTTAATGGTTGTAGAGCTTAAAAATATTTGTCCGTCGTTATGAATTTCTTGCATAAGCTTTTCGTTAAAAATATTTTCATCAACACTATTAGAAGGGTACCAAAAATAACTTACCGATAAATCGGGTTCTGGTCCCAATTTAAAACCAATCTCTAAAAGTCGTTCTCTAAAATAAGTGGTGAGCAATAGTTTTTCTTCCAAACAGGCAACAAAAGGGGCAATGCCATGTAACTGTAACGGTAACCACAAACGTAAGCCTCTAAAATGTTTGGTGAGTTCTGGCGAAACATCAGCTGGATTTACTGGCATACTATCGCCAATTGCATCTTGCATATAATTTGCTCTATAATGATGCGAATGATACACAGAAGCTTTGTCTTTTACTAAAACTGCTCCTAATCCGTAAGGTAAAAACAAACCTTTATGAGGATCGATAACCAGAGAATCGGCCAGTTCAATGCCTTTAAATGCTTCTTTTTTTGATTCAGTTAAAATAAAAAATCCACCATAAGCTGCATCTATATGATACCATAAGTTATTTACTTTAGCTATGTTACCAATAGTTTGCAAAGGGTCAATCGCTCCTGTATCTGTAGTGCCTGAAGAGGCAATTACCAAAAACGGATTTAAACCTTCTGCTTTGTCCATTTCAATTTTAGCCTGTAAATTTTCAGTTATAATTCTGGAGTTTTCTTCCAGTTCTATATAGCGAATAATAACATCTTCTAAACCAATAATTCGCAGAGCTTTATTTATACAATGGTGTACTTGTTCACTTAAATAAATAACACTCTTCTCAATATTAGCGTTCTTTATTCCATGTTTATCACGAGCTGAAGTAAGTGCAATTAAAGTGGCAATTGATCCTCCAGAAGTTAAATTACCAATAGCAGTTTTTGGAAAACCAAAAATAGATTTCATCCAATCAATGAGTTCGTTTTCCATCGTTACTGCTCCAGGAGAAGCAAAATACATTCCTGAATATTCGTTAGTTACGTCTGCGAGATAATCTGCAATAGCAGCTGTGTAAATTCCGCCTCCTGGAATATAACCAATATGTCCTCCAGAAGCCGGGTTTATGCCTTTAGCAGCAACCTCATCGGCATAAATTTTGAGAATTTCCTGAAGTGTTTTCTTTTTAGAAGTAATGGCAAACACATTATCCGATTCCTTTTCATCTGAATAGGCATTGGTGTCTTTCAACTCATTAATAAAACTGTTTGTGTAATTATTTACTTGTGTTATATATTTGTTACGTTGTGCTTCAGTTGGTTCTAAATCTTCAGATATATGTTGTAAATCTAAAATTTTCTGTTTAAGGTTGCTCACTTTTTAGTAGTTTTAAATAAGTCATTCTCAATACAGTTTTTCTTCATTTCGACTGCGCTCAATGTAACAGAATAACCTTTCGGAATAACGATTTATTTTTTAATTCGTTGTGCAAAATTACACAAATTGATTTGTTTTTTTGTATCTTTAAAAGGGAACTTAAATTTTTCGAGCTTTGGAAACACATTATACAAAAATATACACGGGAAATTTTATTTTAGTTCAGCTTATAGTTTCAAGACTTGATGATATTGGTATTTCTGCAATCGTTAAAGACGAATCGGAATCTGGACGACTTGCAGGTTTTGGAGCTTCTATACAAGGACATCAAGAACTTTTTGTTCATAATGATGAATTAGATAAAGCTATTCAAATTGTTGAAAGTATTAAAGCCGAAATGGAAGTTCAAACCAAAAATAATTAAACAGTTACTACATACATTTTATCACGTAGTGCTTTAATTTTTGGGTCTTGCATATACTCATCAAAAGTCGTGTAACGATCTATAATTCCATTTGGTGTTAACTCAATAACTCTATTGGCAAGAGTTTGGGCAAATTCATGGTCATGTGTAGTAAATAATACTGTGCCTTTAAAGTTTTTAAGCGAATTATTAAAGGCTGTGATGCTTTCTAAATCTAAATGGTTTGTGGGCTCATTTAATAGTAAAACATTGGCACGAATCATCATCATACGCGACAACATACACCTTACTTTTTCTCCTCCTGATAACACATTGGCTGTTTTTAAAGCTTCTTCACCACTAAAAATCATTTTACCTAAAAAGCCACGAACATAAACTTCTTCGCGCTCTTCTTCGGTTGTTGCCCATTGACGCAACCAATCAACAAGTGTTAATTTATTATCGAAAAAACTACTGTTATCTAATGGTAAGTAGGATTGTGATGTGGTAATTCCCCAAGTAAATTTTCCGGAATCTGCCTTTCGATTCCCTGTTAATATTTCATAAAAAGCGGTAGTTGCTCTTGAGTCTTTAGAATACACAACAACTTTATCGCCTTTCGCGAGGTTGATATCAATTTTTTGAAATAAATAATCTCCATCTAAAGAAAAAGCTAAATTTTCGGTATTTAAAATTTGATCTCCTGCGGTTCTGTTGCGTTCAAAAATAATAGCAGGATAACGACGGCTTGATGGTTTAATGTCTGATATATTTAGCTTTTCAATCATTTTCTTTCTGCTCGTTGCTTGTTTTGATTTGGCAACATTTGCAGAAAAACGTCTAATAAATTCTTCTAATTCTTTCTTCTTGTCTTCTGCTTTTTTATTTTGTTGTGAGCGTTGTCGTGCTGCTAATTGCGAAGACTCATACCAAAACGTGTAATTTCCAGAATAATGATTGATTTTAGAAAAATCAATATCAGAAATATGTGTACAAACTGCATCTAAAAAGTGCCTGTCATGCGAAACGATTATGACACAGTTTTCGTAATTAGCCAGAAAATTCTCTAACCACGAAATGGTTTCATAATCTAAATCATTTGTAGGCTCATCCATAATTAGCACATCTGGATTACCAAACAAGGCTTGTGCCAACAACACCCTCACTTTTTGTTTTCCATCTAAATCTTTCATTAAGGTATAATGAAACACTTCTTTAATTCCTAAATTAGACAACAATGCTGCAGCATCACTATCGGCATTCCAACCATCCATTTCTTCAAACTTTACCTGAAGCTCTCCAATTTTCTCTGCATTTTCATCTGTATAATCGGCATAGAGTGCATCTATTTCCGATTTGATTTTAAACAAGGGTTTATTTCCTATTATTACAGTTTCTAAAACAGGGTGCTCATCGTACAAATTATGATCTTGTTCAAGAACAGACATTCGTTTTCCAGTTTCTAAATGCACATGCCCGGAAGTTGCATCATGATTTCCAGCGAGAATCTTTAAAAATGTTGATTTACCTGAACCATTTGCTCCAATAATTCCGTAACAATTACCATTGTGGAATGTTATATTTACTTCATCAAAAAGGGTTCGTTTACCAAACTGGACAGATAAGTTAGAAACTGATAGCATTATTTTTTGTTTAAATTCGCCGCAAAATTAGAAAAATCAATCGATTAAGCAAATTAAAAGTAGTCATAATAAGATTTAACAACGCATTAACAAGGCTTTTAGTATGCAAAGCATACTTTTGTTCGAAATAAGTAAAATATCCAAATCTATTTTCTTATTTATTTATTATGAAAAAAATAGTAATTCTTGTATTTATTGTTACAACACTACTTGGCTGTATCACCAAAGATAACAGCTGTGGACAAGCTTATTTTGGCGGCGAAATAATTAATCCCAATAATGATTTTTTAGTACTATATGACAATACTACGCTAATAGATACGCTTTATTTAGACGAGAACAATAGGTTCTTTTACCATATAGAAAGTTTAAATTCCGGGCTTTGTAGGATTGCTTATGGTGAAGAATCTCAATTCGCTATAATTGAGCCAAATGATAGCTTGATGATACGTTTAAACACTTTAGATTTTGATGAGTCTTTTGTGTATTCCGGAAGAGGCTCTAAAAAGAATAATTATTTTATCAATTTGTTTTTATCGCTCGAAAAGGAAGACAATTCTATCTACAAATTTTCAAAATTAAAACCTGAATTATTTTTAAAAAAGCTCGATTCCATGAAAATGGAAAGCTATAATACCTTGAACACTTTTTATGAAAAATATCCTACATCAAATCTTTTTAAAAAAATAAGCAGGCTAAGTATTGATTATAGTTATTATAAACGAAAAGAGGTATATCCTCTTCGACATTTTGGAATGAACACCCTTGTAAACCTGGACTCTTTACCTCAAGGATATTACAACTTTAGGAACAATATTGAATACAATGAAGAGCAATTGACAGAGTTTTACCCATATTACTACTTTTTGTTCAATCACTTTAATAATCTATCATCCGAAAAATATTTTGAGGAAACTGGTAACTCTGTTCTGATTAGAACAAATATTATTTACAATTTAAATAAAGTGGAATTGGTGGATAGTTTAGTGCATAGCAAAAAAATTAAAAATGTTCTTTTAAAATTTGCTACTCGAAATTTCTTGTCCAAATCTACATCATTTGAAGATTCAGAAGCAATGTACAATTCTTATATATCTAAAAATACCGATAAAGATAATGCAGAATATATTACAGGTTTGTACAACACTTTAAAAAGGCTACAACCCGGAAACATACTGCCTGAAGTGGATGTCGTTAACTATAAAAATGAGATTAGTACTATTAACAATATTTGTGTAAAACCGTTTGTATTATATTTTTGGTCTAATACTAATAAATATTATGTTAAAAATAGACATAGAAAGCTAAATGAATTACGAAAAAATTATTCAAATATTAATTTTATTTCAATAAATGTCAACTCTAATAATGCTTCTGTTTGGAAACGAATTTTGAAACAAAACAGCTTTGATATTGCTCAAGAATATAGGTTTAGAAATCCTCAAGTTGCAAAAAAATTATTAGCTATTGAATATATAAATAAAGTTATTGTTGTAAATAGTGATAAGACAATTGTTAATTCTAATTCAAATATGTTTGATCACAACTTTAAAAACTTACTAAACCAATTGAAATAGAAAAAGGCTACAATTAATGATTGTAACCTTTTTTAATCTTAAACAGAAATAATATCTCTAATTTCCTTTGTTATAATCTGCTAAAAAATTAGCAAGTCCAATATCTGTAAGTGGATGTTTTAATAGTCCTAATATTGAACTCAAAGGTCCTGTCATAACATCAGCCCCAAGCTTTGCACAATCAATAACATGCATTGTGTGCCGTATTGAAGCTGCTAAAATTTGTGTTTCGTAGCCATAGTTATCATAAATAAGACGGATTTCTCCAATAAGGTTTAAACCATCTGTAGAAATATCGTCCAAACGCCCAATAAAAGGTGATACATAAGTTGCACCAGCTTTTGCTGCAAGCAATGCTTGTCCAGCAGAAAACACCAAGGTCATATTTATTTTTACACCACGATCCGAAAAATATTTACAAGCCTTTACTCCNTCTTTAATCATTGGTAGTTTCACAACAATCTGCTCGTGTAATTCTGNTAAAATTTCACCTTCTTTTACCATTCCCTCATAATCTGTTGCAATAACTTCGGCACTAACATCTCCATCAACAATATTACAAATATCTACATAGTGTTTTAAAATATTATCGTGTCCTGAAATACCTTCTTTTGCCATTAACGACGGATTGGTAGTAACGCCATCAAGAACACCAAGGTCTTGCGCTTCTTTTATTTGATCTAGGTTTGCTGTATCAACAAAAAATTTCATTTTAAAAAATTTTTTTTTAAAATTCCCTTTAATCCCGTCCCGATAATTATCGGAAGCTATTGGGAGAGAATCCATTTATATTATAGTTGTTTATAAATTTGTCACGAATTTACAACTTTAAGATACTTCAAGTAGTGTTTTTAATTAAAATATATTAACAACTTAAAAAAAGGAATGATTAATTAATCACTGGTAAAATAGTAGTTCCTCATTAGATGAATTAATGATTAACTTCAAAATATCAATTACAAATAGTTTGTGAAACTTTCTATCAGAAATTTTAATCCTTTTTTTGATATTCAATCTTCCAAAAAAAATCTTCATACTCTAAAGTTTCACAAATATTTTCTAAAAAAGCTTTAGAACATATTTTAATTTCAAATCCTTTATCATAAAAAAAATGAAATGTCTTATATTTAGGTGTACAAAAAACATTAAAATTTTGTGTTTGGCTTATACCAATTGCACTATACTTATGCTAATGAGGTGAAGAAAGTGGCATCAAAAAACAAGAAGACAAAATCAATAGAAAGAATAGTGATAAATATCTCATAACTTATAATGATTAATCAACATTTTTTCAAAAACTTTGTCAGGAAGAATCCGCTTTAAAACAATCGAAAATTTTTGCATAAAAGCTCCAACTTTGTAATGTATTTTTGGCCGCCTTGTTTCAATTACTTTATAAACCATTTTGGCTATGGCAATAGGGTTGTTTCCTTTATTTACATCTTCATCAATAGCTTTTAAAACGCTTCTATATTTTTCTTTATATGGCGAATCTTCTTTTACTGGAGCATGAAAACGCCCAGCAGCAATATTTGTAGCAAAGTCTCCAGGCGCAATGTTTGTCATCTGAATATTAAAATCTTTTATTTCCAATCTAAATGTTTCTGTAATAAGTTCTAATGCACCTTTACATGCAGTATAAATACCACGATAAGGCAATCCCATATAACCAGCGATCGAAGTTATATTAATAATTAATCCGGAATTTTGTTGTCGCATATGTGGCAGTACAGCTTTTATTACGTTAATAGGTCCAAAAAAATTAGTTTCAAAGTTGCGTTTAATCTCTTCATCAGGAATTTCTTCAATAGGTCCCGTTATTCCTACTCCAGCATTGTTTATAACAACATCAATTCTACCTTCTGCATCTAAAACTGTTTGAATACAACTTAAAATACTATCATTTTTAGTAACATCTAAAGCTATTATTGAAAATTTACTACCGCTATAGTTTTGTGGATTTCTACTCGTACCAAAAACGGTCATTCCCTTTTGTGTAAGATATTCGCCTATGGATTTCCCAATTCCAGAAGAACCTCCAGTAATTAATACAACTTTAGACATAAATTACTAAAAATATTAGATTCAAAAATACAATATAAAATAATGCAATTACAAAAACTTAATTGTTTTGAGAAAAGAAAAATGAGATTCTCACATTCGTGGGAATAATCAAAAAAAGGCAAGCTACCTACATCACACCGCTACGACCATTTACCTTTGCTGCGTTCCCGCTCTGGAGGATTCAACAGGAGCTGGTTGTGTAGGACTTGCCAACTGCAAAGATACAACCTTTTAATAGTTGGACAATGATTTTTTAATATCATTATAAATAAATAACTTGCTGCTCCAAATAACAATACTATGACTGTTTTTAAGTTTCTTACACTTATCATTTTAAGCATTTCTGTACTCTCTTGCGGAAGTAATTCCGGACAGAAAAAAAATGATTTTTCAATAATTTCTAATATTAAAGGAAAAACAATTGCTAATAATATAATACTATCACTTTCTATTACAAACCATAAAAGCTATAAAATAGATTCGGTTGTTTATACTTTAAATGGAAAACATATAACAAATAATCAAGACTTAAACACTTTTAAACTTGGGAAACAAACTATAGAAGCTACTGTTTTCTTTGAAGGAAAAAGTCAAAATACCTCACTATCTATTACAATTTTAAATAGTAAGCTTCCTAATGTCTATTCGTTTAAAATTATTAACGAATATCCTCATGACATTACATCGTACACACAAGGTTTGGAATTTTTTAACGGNGAACTTTATGAAAGCACAGGACAAAGAGGCNAATCTAAACTTCGGAAAGTGAATTACAAAACTGGTGAGATTCTAAAAAATATTGATTTGGCAAAAGAATACTTTGGTGAAGGTCTTACCATTTTAAATAATAATATTTACCAATTAACATGGAAAAGTGGTACTGGTTTTGTTTACGATTTAGAAACGTTCGACAAAAAAAGCAGCTTTAAATACGGAAAAAGCAAAGAAGGCTGGGGACTTTGTAATGATGGAACACAACTTTATAAAAGTGATGGTACAGACAAAATTTGGATTCTTGATGCTGAAACTTTAGCCGAAAAAGATTACATACAAACCTATACTAACAAAGGAAAAATTGTTGGCATGAATGAATTAGAATGGGTAGATGGGAAAATATATGCGAACAGATACCAACTGGATGGTGTAGCTATTATCAATCCTGAAAATGGAGCCGTTGAAGGTGTTATCGATTTTCGGTCGCTAAAAAAGAAAGTAACACAACACAAAAAATTAGACGTACTAAACGGCATAGCATATAATATGGAAACTAAAACGCTTTTTGTAACAGGAAAGTATTGGGATAAATTATTTGAAGTTGAAATAATTGAACAATAATTCAATGCAAGTCTTCGAAAAACTTATAACCGTAAGCCAAGATGATTTAGACGAACTAAATCATGTTAATAATGTACGTTATGTACAATGGACTCAAGATATAGCAAAGGAACACTGGTTGCAATATGCTACCGAAGAAATTCTAAACGATTTTTTTTGGGTACTTTTAAACCATCATATCGAATATAAAAGCTCTGCCATTTTAAACGATATCATTAAACTTAAAACTTATGTTGTTAAAGCAGAAGGTGTTACCTCTACTCGTATTGTAGAAATGTATCATAACAAAACCAATAAACTTCTGTTAAAATCTAAAACCCATTGGTGTTTAATAAGTTCAAAAACTTTGCGCCCTACACGGATTAATTCAGAAATTGCCAACTTATTTAATTAAATAAATTATATACTATTTCATGTTTTCAAAAGTTATACATTTAGCCCATAATGGGCATTAAATATTTTTTACTCTTAAAACTGAAATGATATTTAGTTTGAAAATTTATCTTTACCAAATGGAGCGCTACTTATATTTTACCCTTTGTATTTCAGTTTTAATTTTTTGGAGTTCTTGCAGAAAAGATTTTGATTTTAGTCCAAGTACTGGAAGCCTACTATTCTCAAAAGATACCGTTTATCTCGATACCGTTTTTACCAACATTGGTTCAAGTACTTACAACCTAAAAGTCTATAACCGAAGCAATACAGACATCGTAATTCCAACCTTACGGTTAAGTCAGGGACAAAACTCTTTATATCGCTTAAATGTAGATGGAAGAACAGGTTCTGGAGCCATTTCGGGTAAGGAATTTGAAAATGTTGAAATTTTAGCAAAGGATAGCATGTTTATTTTTATTGAAACAACTATCGATATTGAAAATTTAGCCGATTCTCAAACCCAATTTTTATATACAGATGCCATTGAGTTTGATACTGGATCTAACCTTCAAAAAGTTGAATTGGTAACACTTGTAAAAGATGCTGTATTTATCTTTCCGCAACGATTTATTGATGGAACTACAGGCGAAACTATTATTGAAACACTCACCTTTGATATAGATGGTGATGGTATAGATGATGAAACTACCATACAAGGTCGTTTTTTAACAGATGCTGAACTTAACTTTACTAACGAAAAACCTTATGTAATTTACGGTTATGCTGCTGTAGATGATGGTAAAACACTAACTATTGATGCTGGCGCAAGAGTTCATTTTCACGCCAATTCTGGCTTACTCATTACAGATGGTGGATCGCTTAAAGTAAATGGTGTGCCAAGTAACGACCTCGAGCTAATGGAAGGTGAAGTTATTTTTTCTGGCGACCGATTAGAACCTAGTTTTGAAGATGTTCCTGGACAATGGCAAACCATCTGGTTATTTAATGGTAGTACAGCAAACGATTTTAATCATACCACAATTAAAAACAGTATCGTTGGCATTTTAAGTGATGGCAACCAAAATGACAACTCAAAGCTATTGGTCACAAATACTCAAATTTACAACTCAAGTAATTTTGGGATCTTAGGTNGTGGAACATCCATTAATGGNGAAAATATAGTGATTAATAATAGCGGACAATCCTCGTTTGCAGGAACTTATGGTGGAAGATATAACTTTGTACACTGCACATTTGCTAACTATTGGAACAATAGCTTTAGACAGTTTCCTTCGGTTTTATTAAACAATTTTATTGTTGACGAAGACAATACCACATTTACAAATCCTTTGGACGAAGCCAATTTTACCAACTGTATAATTTATGGCAATGATAACCCTGAACTAATTTTAGATAAGGATAACGCTGACACATTTAACTTTAAATTTACAAATTGCCTTATCAGGTTTAATGACCCGAACAATAATTTCACAGGAGATCAATATGATTTTGGAAATACTGCATTATATGAAAATGTAATTTTTAATAACGACCCTGAATTTTTAGACCCAAATAATAGTATGCTGCAAATCCCAAATGGCTCTTCTGCTGATGGCCTTGGAATTATCTTCGGAAACTTAAATACAGATATTTTAAATACAACTCGTGGCGCAACTCCAGATCTTGGTGCTTATGAAAGTGTGGAGTTTGAGGATTAAAGTATAGGAGAAATAAACGTACTCCGTTTGTCAATAATTGTAAAATATTTAATTAATTGATTAAATTAATAATATCCATTTTTGTTTTTTTTTGTTCTCATGTAATGTGCAAAAAAATATCAATGTACAAAATCACTTACCACAAATTTCTACCAAAAAATTATTACAAAATAATATAATTCCCCCTAATTCTCATTACAAGTCACGTTACTATTCAATGTTGCCTTACTTATTCTACAATGGAAAAGGAGATTATTTTAGCTTAAAACATCCAATTTATGAAGAAGTTAATATTATGATTGGATATTGGGAAGAATTAGGTGAATATAGAAACATTTTACTTGCTGTTGTATGGGTAAAATCTAAAACCCAATATGATTTAACTAATTTGGATATAAATGTTGTCTCTAGTAAGCATGGCTTAATGATACCAAAATATAGGCACAGAGATCGTGATTCTAACTTTAACAATGAAATAGCTTATACTGTAAAGATTCCTCTAGAATATGAACGTCAAATTATTGATAAAGTGTATGATGATGTTGTAACTATTACAGTAAATGGTTATAAATATGAAATGCTTAATCCCGAACTAAAACTTGATTAAAAATGTTTTACAACACTAAAATCCTTTAAGCAAACAACGGCAAACCTTCCATCATAGCATTTACTTTTTCAGCAACAGATTTCAAAACAGATTCATCTTCATAATTATTAATTACCTCATCAATCAAAAAGACAATTTTTTCCATATCGTCTTCTTTTAACCCTCTGGTTGTAATTGCTGGGGTTCCTACGCGAATGCCTGAAGTTACAAATGGTGATTTATCATCGAAAGGGACCATATTTTTATTTACTGTTATATCTGCTTTTACCAAAGCCTGTTCTGCTTCTTTGCCAGTTATATTTTTATTACGCAAATCGATAAGCATCATATGATTATCTGTTCCACCAGAAATAATATGATAATCTCTATCTACAAATGCTTTCGCCATAGCTTCTGCATTCTTTTTTATTTGCAATGTGTAATGCAAAAATTCATCAGTCAACGCTTCACCAAAAGCAATAGCTTTAGCAGCAATAATATGTTCTAATGGTCCACCTTGATTTCCTGGAAACACCGCAGAATCAAATAAAGAAGACATTTTACGAAGATTTCCATTCTTCAATCGTATTCCAAAAGGATTTTCAAAATCTTCTCCCATCATAATCATTCCTCCTCTTGGCCCTCTTAATGTTTTATGTGTTGTAGTGGTTACCACGTGACAATGCGGAATTGGGTCGTTTAAAATGCCTTTAGCAATCAAGCCTGCAGGATGCGAAATATCGGCAAATAAAATGGCATCAACACTATCTGCTATCTCTCTAAAACGTTTAAAATCCATATCGCGGGAATATGCCGAAGCTCCGGCAATAATCAATTTTGGTTGCTCCTTTTTAGCAATTGCTTCCATCTCATCATAATTAATAAGACCTGTTTCTTTATCAACTCCATAAAAAAAAGGATTGTATAATTTGCCTGAAAAATTAACTGGAGAACCATGTGTTAAATGCCCTCCATGTGATAAATCGAAACCAAGAATTTTATCGCCTGGTTTTAAGCATGCTGCAAAAACTGCTGTATTGGCTTGACTTCCGGAATGTGGCTGCACATTAACCCAAGACGCACCAAATAAAGCCTTCGCTCTATCAATTGCAAGTTGCTCAACTTCATCTACAACTTCACAGCCTCCATAATAACGTTTTCCTGGTAAGCCTTCAGCATATTTATTGGTTAAAACTGAACCTGCAGCTTCCATAATCTGGTCACTTACAAAATTCTCTGAAGCGATTAATTCTAAACCGTGTAATTGGCGTTCGTTTTCAGCCTGTATCAATTCAAAAATTTGTTCGTCGCGTTGCATTAATTATTTAAAATTTTAATTCAGCCCAAAAATAATAAATACAATTAGTTTAACACTTCAAAAAGGATATATTTCCGAATAAATTCTGTGCTTTTTATCAATTTGATAGAATGTTCCTAATTTATATTCAATTAAGTTTCAAAATGAAAAAAATTATGTAGGTTTGAATAGAATTTATTAAAAATCACCCGTTTAGCGGTTAGATTTAGAGAATAAATAAAAGAAAAAACGTGCATATTTAACTGAATTTCAGTAAATTGAATAGGATTCAAAATTATTCAACAATGCACGATTTAAAAGCAATTTACGACAAAATCATTAAATTATAAGTTATGCCTTTATCAGCCAACAATCCAGATAGAACTTCGTGGTTACACGTTGATAAAAATTCCGATTTTCCAATTCAAAACNTTCCTTTTGGTGTGTTTTTAACCAGAGATGATATTATTACCATTGGAACACGAATTGGNGATACAGCAATTGATTTAGGCGCTTTGCATCAATTAGGATATTTTAAAGACATTCCTCTTACCGACGATATTTTTCTTCAGGATACGTTAAATTATTTCATTGCTGATGGACGTAAAACCTGGCGATTAGTACGTAACCGAATTGCTGAAATATTCGACAGCAACAATGATGTTTTAAAAGCCAACAAAAAAAATAAAGAGACTGTACTGTTTCGATTGGATGAAATTGAAATGCAACTCCCGGTTCAAATTGGTGATTATACCGATTTCTACTCAAGTATAGAACACGCAACTAATGTTGGCACGATGTTTAGAGATCCAAATAACGCATTACTACCAAACTGGTTACACATTCCTGTTGGTTATCATGGTCGAAGCAGTTCAATTATTCCTTCTGGAATTCCTGTACACAGACCGCAAGGACAGACGCTTCCTGCTGGAAGTGATACACCAGTTTTTGGTCCTTCAAAACTTGTAGATTTTGAACTGGAAATGGCATTCATAACAACTGATGCTAACGATTTGGGTGAATCTATTCCAATTGAAGAAGCTGAAGATTATATTTTCGGATTGGTTTTACTTAATGATTGGTCTGCTCGTGATATTCAAAAATGGGAATATGTCCCTCTTGGTCCATTTTTGGCTAAAAGTTTTGCATCTTCAATTTCGCCTTGGATCGTAACACTTGATGCGCTTGAACCTTTTAGAGTTGAANGTCCAAAACCTATAAAACCACAATTGCCTTACTTACAATATAAAGGTAAAAAGAGTTTTGATATTAACCTTGAAGTAGCCATACAACCAAAAGGCGCAAAAGAAACTGTGGTAAGTAATTCAAACTTTAAATATATGTACTGGAATATGGCACAGCAATTAACGCATCATACCTCTAATGGCTGCCCAGTAAATTCGGGTGATATGATGGGAAGCGGCACCATTTCCGGCTCAACTCCAGATTCTTATGGCTCTATGTTAGAACTCACTTGGCGAGGTGAAAACCCTCTTAAAATGAAAGATGGTACCAAACGCAAATTCATTAATGATAACGATACTGTCATTATGCGTGGTTACTGCGAAAAAAATGGTACACGTATTGGCTTTGGTGAAGTAAAAACAAAACTGCTCCCGGTTTATAAGAAGTAATTAGTTATTGGTTGGTTATTAGTTATTGGTTATTGGTTATTAATTCAGCTAATCTCCTATAATGAAACAATAAGATAATAAACAATTGCAATTGATAGAAAAATAGAGACTACAAAAATAATAATTTCGTTTCTTACATTTTTCTTGTGTTGTTTTCTAATCTTTTCTATTATCAATTCTAATTCTTCTGGGCTAACCTTTTTAAATTCTAGTTTTGTTTTTCCGGAATTTTAAAGATATAGGTCTGTACCACCCTTAAAACTGTTTCTTTTTAAAAAGGCTCTATTTTGTTTTAAACTTAAATTTGCACTAGACATGCTTCCTTCGACACCCATAATTCTTATTGTTCTTTATTTATAAGTAGAAATTAAGCGCTAATTGTTACAAATATTCATTCAGAAATTCTAGTAATCTCATAATTTTCAACCACTACACATAACTATTCAAATCAATAGCATTAACACCACCATGAGAATCATGAGCAACCACTACTCCGTTTTTAATTACCAATAGTTGAGGAGATTCGTGCATCACTTGAAACTTATAACCAACTTCGTTAGAAACACTTCTATAACTTATTAAATCTAAAAAATATAAATCCAAATCCTGTTCAGTCAACTCATAGTTATCTACAAACTGATTTAAAACCATTCGGCTCACACCACAACGCGATGAGTATTTAAAAATAATTTGTGTTTTTGTTTTAGAAGCAGATTCTATAACATCCAGTTGCTCTAATGAATTCAAAGTAATCCATGGCAACACTTTCTTTTCCTTTTTGGTGACTGAGCTTGTCGAAGTTCCAAATATTTTTTTTAATAAACCCATTAACTAATAACTTAATAACTATTAACTTAAAAATAGTCTTTACTATTTTTAAATCCTTACAACTGACTAAAAGTCATACTGTTATTACTTTTTATAGACATATTGTCTATTGACTTTAATTGGTAAGGTTATTGAACGCAATATTATAAAAATAAATGTATGAACTTTAATAATTATACCATAAAATCACAAGAAGCTATTCAGCAAGCACAACAACTTGCACAAAGTCTGGATCATCAACACATTGAAAATGAGCATTTATTTAAAGCCATTTTTGAAGTTGACGAAAACGTATTGCCTTTCCTTTTAAAAAAATTGAATGTAAATATTTCACTATTGCAACAAATATTAGATAAGCAAATAGAAAGTTTCCCAAAAGTTTCAGGAGGAGATATTATGTTTTCACCAACTACCGGGAGAACATTAAATGAAGCGTCAATCATTGCCAAAAAAATGAAAGACGAATTTGTTTCTATCGAACATTTAATCTTGGCAGTTTTTAAAACCAAAAGCAAGATTGCTCAAATTTTAAAAAATCAAGGCGTTACCGAAAAAGGATTACAAACTGCTATTAATGAACTCCGTAAAGGCGAAAAGGTAACTTCACAAAATCAGGAAGAAACATACAACGCCTTGAACAAATACGCGAAAAATTTAAACCAATTAGCTAAAGATGGTAAGCTAGATCCTGTAATTGGTCGTGATGAAGAAATACGTAGAATTCTTCAGATTATATCTCGACGAACAAAGAACAATCCAATTCTTGTTGGTGAACCNGGAACAGGAAAAACAGCTATTGTAGAAGGCTTAGCGCACAGAATTATAGATGGCGATATTCCTGAAAACCTAAAAGACAAGCAAATTTTTGCATTGGATATGGGAGCACTTATTGCAGGCGCAAAATATAAAGGTGAATTTGAAGAGCGCTTAAAAGCCGTTATAAAAGAAGTCACAAATAGTGATGGAGATGTAGTGCTTTTTATCGACGAGATTCATACACTTGTTGGTGCTGGTGGCGGACAAGGTGCTATGGATGCAGCAAATATTTTGAAACCTGCTTTAGCTCGTGGCGAACTACGTGCAATTGGAGCAACAACTTTAGATGAATACCAAAAGTTTTTCGAGAAAGATAAAGCTTTAGAAAGACGTTTTCAAAAAGTAATGGTAAATGAGCCAGATACCGAAAGTGCCATATCTATCCTTCGTGGAATTAAAGAAAAGTACGAAACACATCATAAAGTCCGTATTAAAGATGAGGCTATTATTGGTGCCGTAGAATTGTCTCAACGCTATATCACCAATCGCTTTCTTCCGGACAAAGCCATTGACTTAATGGATGAAGCTGCAGCAAAACTACGCATGGAAATCAATTCTAAACCTGAAGAATTAGATGTGCTTGACAGAAAAGTGATGCAATTAGAAATTGAAATTGAAGCAATCAAGAGAGAGAAAGACGAAAGCAAGCTGAAATCTCTTCGTTCAGATTTAGCAAATATAAAAGAAGAACGTAACGACATAAATGCGAAATGGAAAAGTGAAAAAGAAGTCGTTGATAATATTCAGAATGCAAAACAAGCCATTGAAAACTATAAGTTAGAAGCCGAGCGTGCAGAACGTGATGGTGATTATGGAAAGGTCGCAGAATTACGCTACGGAAAAATTAAAGAAGCTCAAGAGCAACTGGAAATTTTTCAAAAGCAAATGGAAGATCAACAAGAAACAGCACTTATTAAAGAAGAAGTAACTTATGAAGACATTGCAGATATTGTTGCCAAATGGACTGGAATTCCTGTTACCAAAATGGTTCAGAGTGAACGTGAAAAATTACTTCAACTCGAAAAAGAATTACACAAACGTGTAATTGGGCAAGAAGAAGCAATAGTGGCTGTGAGTGATGCTGTTCGGCGAAGTCGCGCTGGATTACAAAATCCACAAAAACCAATTGGAACCTTCTTGTTTCTTGGAACTACAGGAGTTGGTAAAACCGAATTGGCAAAGGCATTAGCAGAATATTTGTTTGACGATGAAAACGCGATGACGAGAATAGATATGAGCGAATATCAGGAAAGTCATTCCGTGAGTCGATTAATTGGAGCACCTCCAGGATATGTTGGTTATGATGAAGGCGGACAACTTACAGAAGCTGTACGACAAAAACCTTATTCTGTAATATTACTCGACGAAATTGAAAAAGCGCATCCCGATACTTTTAATATATTGTTACAAGTATTAGACGAAGGTCATTTAACAGATAGTAAAGGTCGTGTTGCCGATTTTAAAAACACGATAATTATTATGACTTCTAATATTGGAAGCGAACTTATTCAAGAGCGTTTTGAAGCAACAAAAGATATTGATTCGGCTATTGAATCTGCAAAAATTGATGTGTTAGGTTTACTCAAACAAAGTGTAAGGCCAGAGTTTTTAAACCGAATTGATGATATTATTATGTTTACGCTTTTAAGCAAGGAAAACATAACTAAAATTGTTGGTTTGCAACTTAAAGCTGTTACCAAAATAATTGCACAACAAGGCATCACGTTTGATGCGACTCAAGAAGCAATCGATTATCTAACAGAAAAAGGTTACAATCCAGAATATGGTGCAAGACCTGTAAAACGAGTGATACAAAAAGAAGTATTGAATGCTTTGAGTAAAGAAATATTGGCAGGAACAATTACAATAGATAGCATTATTCTGTTAGACGCTTTTGATGATAAATTGGTTTTTAGAAATCAAGATGATTTGGTTTCCGAAGAATTTTAATATTCTATCCCATAGAGTGATTCAAAACATAAAACACATTTCGGTATTGCTCAACAGAACTATCGAGAAGCAATTGTAACAATTTAATTAATAATCAGTCTTATATGTGGTTGGTTAGTGTAAAAAGCAATGCGAATTTTGTAATGAAATAAGTGTTGCTTTTTTTTATGCAAAAATTTTGAAATTAAATCTCTTTATAACATAGAAGATTTATATTTGAAGATTCAATAAAAGACTAAATGAAAATCAATTATTTCAAAATAGTACTTCCCTTTTTTTTACTTGCAACAATTATTTTTTCCTGTAAAAAAGAGAATAGTTTGCCAGACCCTCTTCAAGCTGGTTGGAATAACAAAGCTGTTTGCGAATTGTTGGAAGAAAATGAAAATATTAGAGTATTAAAATGTACTTTTAACCCAGGTGTTGGTCACGAAAAACATTATCATAATCGGCATTTTGGTTATGCACTAGCAGGAAGTACATTTATAATTACAGATGCTAACGGAACAAGAGAAGTAAGCTCAACTACTGGAAGTCATTTTTATAGTGAAGGCACCGAATGGCACGAAGTACTAAATATTGGAGACAGCACTGCAATTTTTTTAATTATTGAACCAAAGTAAACCACTATGAAACATCTATTTACGCTTATATTAACTGTTGTAATTGTTTTATCATCTTTTTCTCAAGAAAATGTTGAAACTAAAGAAAATTCTATTAAAACAACAACCTATTATTTTATTCGCCATGCTGAAAAAGACAGAAGTGACGTTACAAACAAAAATCCTAACCTGATACAAAAAGGGATTTTTAGAGCTGCAAAATGGAGTTATGTTTTAGATTATGTGAAATTTGATGCTGTCTATACAACAGATTACAATCGTACAAAACAAACAGCTCAACCAACAGCCGAAAAAAACAATCTAAAAATTACACTCTACAATCCGAAAGAACTTAATTCTGAAGACTTTATTAAAAATACCAAAGGTAAAACGGTACTCGTTGTTGGTCATAGTAACACAACTCCAATGTTTGTCAACGCTATTATTGGTGAAGAAAAATACGAGAATATCGATGATAGCAATAATGCAAATCTTTACATAGTTACAATTTCTGGTAACGGAGAAATTTCAGATTTACTTTTAGTAATAGATTAATTATCATAAGATTTGTCATTCCTGCGAAAGCAGGAATCCACAATTTTGTTTTTATTAATAATAGATTCCGTAACAAGTACGGAATGACAGGATAGTTTAAACTCTAATTTCTTTTTAATTATTCATAATACTACTCCACCACAATATTTTTGTTTTCAATTTTAGATAAAAGTTTGAGTTCATTGTTTTCAAACAAACGGTCTAAATCAAACAAATCTGCGTCTTTGTTTATAGGTTTATAGTTTTTGTAATCCACAAAGCGAATACCATTAACATAACGCTCATTATAGGCTTCTCTAAACCGCATTCCTCTACCATCAGTTAAATACGAATAGGCTATATATTCGGTCTTGCTGTTTTCAGAATTAATCCAATACACAAACACATCCTCAAAATCTTTTCCGCCTCCATCTTCACTAAAAGTAACTTTAATTTTGTGATACTTTTTTTCTTTAATAGTAACTTCTTCCAAATAGGTTTTATGTACAGCTGTATCATTTAAACCATAAGGCAACACCGAAAAATAATGCACAGAGTTTACAGAACTTGAATATCTTGGAATCATAGAATCTGCCACCTCAACTAATTCGTTATTTACAAATCTTTTAAATCCATCATTAGACAATACATCTTTAATTTTTCTAACTGAATCGGTAAAACGACGCTCGTATTGATACATTCCATCATTACGAATAGCTGTATAGTGTTTATTTCTAAAATCGAAAGAAATAGTGGACGATTTTATAATGTTTCCTCCAGTAACTTCAATAGACTTATCAATTATATCTTGAGCAATTGGTTGTGTTTCTTGTTTGCAGGAAATCAATATAACAATTAATGCAAGGGCAAATATTAATTTTTTCATTGTAGTAATTTTAAATTTTTGTGAAAATAATTTAATCCTATTAATAAATTCTGAAAAAAAAGTTAAGATTTTAATATGTAATATTACGATGTTAAGCGTATTGATATCAAAATATTTTGCACTAACTATTTTAAATTTATCTACCTTTGTCATCCATGCAAAAAAACATCAACATACGAAACAAAAAAGCACGTTTTGAATACGAAATCCTTGATAAATATACTGCTGGAATTGTATTAACAGGATCGGAAATAAAATCTATCAGGCAAGGTAAGGCTTCAATTGCAGAAAGTTTTTGTGAGTTTAACGAGCAAAGTGAACTTTTTGTAATTAATATGACTGTTGAAGAATACAGCCATGGTACTCACTACAACCATAAACCCAAAGCCGAACGAAAATTGTTATTAAACAAACGTGAACTCAAAAAACTGGAGAAAGAAATTAAAAACACAGGACTTACAATTGTTCCGTTACGCATGTTTATTAATGAAAAGGGCTTTGCTAAACTCGATATTGCTTTGGCAAAAGGCAAGAAACTCTACGACAAGCGCGAAACGATTAAAGACAGAGATAACAAACGAGATTTGGATAGAATTAAGAAAAATTTCAAATAATTTTAAGATACTTCTAACATCAATCTTTTAAAATTATAGCTATGTTTGGTGTATAACACAATTTTAATGAAGCAAACTTTACTTCTACTTACTTTTTTTTTTTCTATTCATAGTTTTTCACAAATTGTGGGAAACATAAAAGACACCAACGGAAATCCGCTGGCATTTGTAAATATATATATTGAAGGTACATATATTGGCACCACAAGTAACGATGAAGGTAATTATGAATTGACTTATTCTGAAAATAAAACCTTTCAAATTGTTTTTAAATATCTCGGCTACAGAACACTAAAAAAAACCTTGAATATCGATACGTTTCCATATACTCTAAATGTATCTCTCGAAGAAGAAAAAATAACTTTAGATGAAGTTGTTATCAATTCAAACGAAAATCCAGCAAATCGGATTATTAAAAACACAATTGCTAATAGGAAGGCAATNCTCGAAAAAATCCAGTCGTATAAAGCCAATTTCTATTCTCGTGGATTAATTAGAATAAAAAATGCTCCCGAAAAAATATTAGGTCAAGACCTTGGCGATCTAGGTGGTGGATTANATTCTACCAGAAGTGGTATTATTTATCTTTCGGAAACCATTTCAAAAATAGAATTTCAACGTCCGGATAAATTAAAGGAAAAAATAATTGCGTCTAAAGTAAGTGGNGACGATAATGGCTTTAGTTTTAATACTGCAAGCGATGTCGATTATAATTTTTACAACAATACTGTAGAGTTAGGAAACCAAATTGTTTCGCCAATTGCCGATTATGCCTTTAATTATTATCGCTATAAACTAGAAGGTATTTTTTACGATGATATTGGAAACCTCATCAACAAAATTAAGGTAATTCCGAAANNAGAAAACGATNGTATTTTTTCCGGAACTATTTATATTGTTGAAGACCAATGGTCGATTTATGCTTTGGAATTAGATATTACAGGGCAACAAGCACAAATTCCTGTGGCAGATATTATTACCTTAAAACAAACTTTTTTATATTCGGTTAGCGATACTTTTTGGGTACTTATCTCTCAAAGTATCGATTTTAAATATGGCATTTTCGGCATTAAAGGTGATGGTCGTTTTACGGCTGTGTATAGTGAATATAATTTCAATCCAAACTTTACTAAAAAAACATTTACAAGAGAAGTATTATCATTCGCAGACCAAGCCAATAAAAAAGATTCTACTTATTGGAACAGTATTCGTCCTGTGCCTTTAACCAACGAAGAATCTAACGACTATCTTAAAAAAGACAGCATTCAGGTAATACGGGAATCTAAAACCTATTTAGATTCTATCGATAGAAAAAATAATAAATTTAAGCTCACAAATATTTTGTTTGGATACAATTACCAAAACTCATATAAAGACTGGAATTTAAACATTGGTGCTTTGTTAACCAACACTAACTTTAATACAGTTCAAGGTTACAATAGTGAATTCAGCATAAATTACAGAAAGAATTTAGACGAGTTTAAACACTATTTTAATGTNAATACTACTTTANATTATGGATTTTCGGACAAACGCTTAAGAGGAACAGCATATATAACTTATAAGTTTAATAATATTAGCAAACCCTTTTTAACTTTAAGAGTAGGAATTAAAACCGAACAGTTTAATGCAAGTCAACCAATTTCACCATTAATAAACTCGATTAGCACCTTGTTTTTTGAAGATAATTATATGAAGTTGTATGATAAAAGCTTTGCACAAATCTCATATTCGCAAGAGTGGTTTAATGGCTTTCGCTTCTACTCTACTTTAAGTTACGAAAGGCGGAAACCATTATTTAACACCACGGATCAAGTATTTTTTAATGATGAAGACGATGCATATACAAGCAATAACCCTTTAGACGAAACTGCCTATGGTATTGCTCCATTTATCACACATAACATTTTAAAACTGAATGTTTCAACACGCATTAATTTCGGACAAGAATACTTTAGTTATCCTGACAGCAAGTTTAACCTCTCAAATTCTAAATATCCAACATTACTTTTAGCTTTCAAAAAAGGGTTTGGTGCAACTAATTCCGACTACAATTTCGACCAGATAAAAGCACGTTTATATCAAGGATTTGATATCGCAAATAAAGGCCATTTGCAGTATAATTTAAGAGCAGGAACATTTTTTAATGCCGATGATATTGCCTTTATGGACTACCAGCATTTTAACGGCAACCAAACACATATTGGTAAATCCAGTAGCTATACCAATGTGTTCAACAACTTGCCTTACTACGAATTAAGTACTAACAAAAGCTTTTTAGAATTTCATGTCGAACATAATTTTAAAGGCTATATTTTAGGGAAAATTCCTCAACTAAATAAACTCAATTACAATTTGGTTATTGGGGTACATACCCTTTCTATCGAAAACAATAAACCCTATAAAGAATTTTCGATTGGAATAGATAATATAGGTTTTAAAAAGTTTCGATTTTTACGCTTGGATTACGTACGCTCGTATCAAAACTGGTTTAAAAGTGATGCTTTTATTTTTGGTTTAAAGTTTTTGAATATTATTGATTAATACCAATTAGTGTTCAGAAGTAATAAATTAAAACGCAATT
>JGI26061J44794_1000189_pt1 | contig 29618 bp, 29 predicted proteins | sample MarorgKNORR_S2LV_5_FD_44794 | JGI IMG/M metagenome (IMG submission 44794) | reverse complement strand
AAAAAATGAACATATTTGAATTGAAAATTGACTCGGCAAAAAATCTACTTCCAAAAGAGGGAACAGTGAATTACTATGGTAAATTGCTAAGTCAAAACGAGAAGTGGCTTGGTATGGTGAAAAACCATTTGAATACACTTATTTAAAAACCACCAAATTAGCACTGCCTTGGACTAAAAAATTGTTGGAATTAAAAAAAATTGTGGAGAAAAAAACAGGTGAATCCTTTAATTCTTGCCTGCTAAATCTATATCACAATGGAAACGAAGGAATGGCTTGGCACAGATTGCTCAGGGTTAATTCAGTTTACATAATGCAGTTTGGATAAATACTGGCACTAATATGCTCAACAATTCAAATGTACATCTTTTTAAATTTAATTTGTATAGTTTTTAGTCAAAGTTATTGACTGTATTGTTAATAAAATAGTGAGTAGATATCAAAATATTTTTAAAATAAAAAAATCGTGTTGTTGTGTTAATAGAGTTAAGTCTGTGCCAATATATAACAGAACAATTAAAACAATTTAGTTAAACTTCTAATGTTGAACTATTGATTCTTTTCCGATAGTTCAATATTTAATGATTGAAATATTGAGGACCAATAAAGATCGTGAAGAAATTCACCCACCTCTTTTAATGTGATTATTGTTCTCTTGCCTTCTTTATAGTTTTTCCTGTCTATATATGCTCTGGCTAATTTTACCCACTTAGGATCTTTAAATTTAAAATAGTACTTTTTTGCCAAACCTTCTATCATTTCTTCAGGCGAGTTATAACCACAACCACACCATTTTTGTGCATAGATTTTATTAATTTCCTCCTCACTACCATCATAGTTCCAGAAAATTCCGTCATTAGCAAAACAGTTTGGACAAGTTTTAGGTAATCCCATATTAATTTTTTAAAAACATCTTTTACACTGCTAACACCATCTGTAATAATTATAATTACCTAGTTGTTACTATATAAAACTATAAAATATTTGGTAGTTATTTGACAGTATTGGACTTATTAGATTTCTTCTCTGCTTTTTTCAGTCAATATTTTATCAATGTACCTATCTAATCCTTTTTCGTTTTGTAAACCTTCTTTGGATTGATAATCTTTAATTTTAGACACTAATTTAGCATCTAACTCAAATATATACATAATCATTGAAAGTATGTCAGAAGGACTACTAGTAATAGTGTAACTCAGATTATCACCATCAACATCAGTCACATCTAATTCAATATTAGTAGCAATAGCAGTAAAGGCATATTTTAATGTGCTTGTTGCAACAGGCACATTGTTTTGAGAGAAAATCAAAAAAGGAAAAAAAATAATAAAATTAATTTTGATTTCATTTATATATCTAATTATTAAATAATATACAATTTTTTTTAAGACTAAAAACACTAATAATATTTTTTTCATAATTTCTATTTGTTATCTTTATATTTATTTGTACTCGTTTTAACTATTCTGTAATGAATCTATTTTCAAGCGTAAAAAATTGGTTCACAAATGCATTAGGGCGATTCTTTGGTAATTGTCTTTTAGGATGTATTTTAATTGTTTTAATTATTGGTACTATAATTATTTTCTATCTTATTTTTAGGCTGTATTAAACTTCAGTTTTATGTTATTTTAATATCTTTATAATAATGAACAAAAAAGAAACCCCAAAGGGAAACAAAAACAGAGACGAATCTTCACTTACAAAACAATTCTATAATAAACAACAAAATTAATCAGCTTCAACTCCTACCTTGAGTGCAAAACTTCTTTAAATATCAATTTGAAGAGGTTTTTTTTTAAAACAACCATAGCAAAAAATTGTATATTCGTTATATATAATTAAGATATTAAATGAGTTTAGACCCAAAAATAAAATTTATGAAAGCTGCTGTAAACGCAGCTTTAGAAGGAATGAACAAAAATGAAGGAGGTCCTTTTGGATGTATCGTTGTAAAAGATGGTAAAATTATTGGTAGAGGTAATAATAAAGTAACTTCAACCAACGATCCAACAGCACATGCCGAAGTTAATGCCATAAGGGAAGCTTGTAAAAAATTAAATTCGTTTCAATTAGAGGGTTGTGAGATTTACACCTCTTGTGAGCCTTGTCCAATGTGTTTGGGTGCCATTTACTGGGCACGTCTAGATAAAGTTTATTATGGCAGCAATCAAATTGATGCTTCTGATATTGGTTTTGACGACGAATTTATTTACAAAGAAATTCCTTTAGCTTATTCTAAGCGGAGTATTCCATTTGAACAATTAGGGAGAGACATCGCATTAGAAGCCTTTAAAGAGTGGACTAAAAAGGAAGACAAGACAGAATATTAGACTCATTATATAAATGACAGAATTTATTCTTAATAATATAACAATTAAAACAAACCAAAACACAGGCATGACCTTGCTCGATTTTGTAAGGTATGAGCAACGCCTAATGGGAACTAAAATTGGTTGTCGTGAAGGCGATTGTGGAGCTTGCACAGTTTTAGTCGGAAGTTTAAAAGAAGATGATACTATTGAATACCAAAGTATTACATCTTGCATATCACCATTAGGAAATGCACATGGCAAACACATTGTTACTGTTGAAGGAACAAATCTTCCTAAAGAATTAACAGTTGTTCAATCTGCAATAAAAGAAAATCATGCATCACAATGTGGATTTTGTACGCCAGGTTTTGTAGTATCATTAACAGGGTTTGCCCTTTCGGAATACGAAAAAAATTATGAAAATGCTTTAGATTCCATTAGTGGAAATATTTGTAGATGTACAGGTTATAAATCTATTGAAAAAGCTGCTGATGAAGTTTGTGAAACCTTAGAGTCAGTAAATTCTAAAATAAATACAAAACAATTGATTGATGATGGATTTATTCCTCAATATTTTTCAGAAATACCGGAACGTTTAAAACAATTATACTTAAAAAGTAGTCTCCAAACTGGAATAACTTATGTTTCTGGCGGAACGGATTTGTACGTACAAAAAGCAGATGATTTAACAGACAATAATATCCATCTTATTTTTTACAGTGAAACATTAAAAGGAATTGAAATTGAAGGCAATACATGCAGTATTGGTGCGGGAACAACAGTTACAGAACTTTGGAATCACACAGTATTAAACACATACTTCCCAAAATTAAAACAGCATTTAAAATTAGTGTCTTCTGAACAAATCCGTAACATGGCATCTTTTGGTGGAAACTTTGTAAACGCCTCGCCCATTGGAGATATGACCATTTTCTTTTTGGCTTTAAATAGCGATATCTCAATCATTAATCAAGACGGAAATGAAAGAATAGTTCCTTTAAAAGAATTCTACAAAGGCTATAAAACTTATGATTTACATGAAGGAGAACTCATTAAAAACATTGTTTTTAAACTTCCTTCAGAAAACACCAAATTCAATTTCGAAAAAGTATCNAAACGCACACATTTAGACATTGCTAGTGTTAACACTGCGATAAGTTTTACTTTAAAAGGTAATACTATTCAAAACGCTCATGTATCCATTGGTGGTGTTGCAGCTATCCCTAAATATTTGAATAAAACCTCATCTTTTTTGAATGGAAAAATATTAAACACACAACTAATTATAGAAGCTAATAATGTACTTCAAGAAGAGATTTCGCCTATAAGCGATATTCGTGGCTCAAGTGATTACAAACGGTTATTAGCACGACAATTGTTTTTTGCACATTTTACGGAACTGTTTCCAAGTCAATTTAAACTAATCGATTTTGTACAATAATGCACCGAAATAAACAACATATCGATCTAGAAATAATGAATAATGATATTACCAATGCATTAAAACAAAGCATGAAGAATATAGATTCTTATACTCACGTTCGAGGAGAATCTATTTATGTTGATGATGTAAATGTGAGAGAGGGAACTCTGTTNTGTGTTGTTTTCGATTCACCAATAGCACATGGTAAAATTAATACTATAGATTATTCAAAAGCTGAACAATTAGAAGGNGTCAAACGTATTTTTACCTATAAAGACATTCCNGGTGAAAATCAGATTGGTGGAATCATTCAAGATGAGCCGTTATTTGCTGAAGACAAGGTTCATTTTTGGGGGCAACCTATTGCCTTAATTGTTGCTGAATCCGAATTTATTGCCCGACAAGCTCGTCGATTAATAAGCATTGATATTGAAGAACTTCCAGTAATTACAACTTGTAAAGAAGCCAAAGAAAAAGGCAGTTTTATTAATGCGCCACGTTCGTTTAATTTAGGAAATACGGAAAAAGCATTTTTAGATTGCGAATATGTTTTTGAAGGTGAAACGTTTTCAAATGGGCAGGAACACCTATACATTGAAACTCAAGGTGCTTATGCAGAACCACTTGAAAATGGAAGTATAAAAATTACGTCTTCAACTCAAGGTCCAACAGCTGTTCAACGAACAGCAGCGAAGGTTTTAGGTGTGCCAATGCATAAAATTGAAGTAGATGTCACACGTCTTGGTGGAGGTTTTGGCGGTAAAGAAGACCAGGCAACACCTTGGGCAGTAATGGCTGCTTTGGCGACTTATCATCTTAATCAATCGGTAAAACTCATTTTAAATCGTCATGACGATTTGCGTATGACAGGAAAACGTCATCCTTACGAAAGTACTTATAAAATAGGATTGTCTAAAGATTTAAAAATTTTGGCTTATGAAGTTGAATTTTTACAAAATTCCGGTGCTGCCTGTGATTTATCTCCAGCAATTGCTGAGCGTACACTGTTTCATGCGACCAATAGTTATTTTGTTCCTCACATAAAAACAATAGTTTTAAGTTGTAAAACCAATTTACCTCCAAATACCGCCTTTAGAGGTTTTGGAGGACCACAAGGTATGTTTGTTATAGAATCTGCGATNNCAAAAGCTGCAAACGAGCTCGGTGTTTCAGCGCAAAAAATTCAGGAAGTTAATTTGCTTAAAGAAAATGATGAATTTTCCTATGGACAAATTGCAACTCAAGTTGAAGCAAGTAATTCCTGGCATACAGCAAAAACGCATTATAATTTTGATGTTTTAAAACAAGAAGTGGAAGATTTCAACAAAGTAAATTCTGCATTTAAAAAAGGCATCGCATTAATGCCAATTACATTTGGAATTTCGTTTACCAATACTCCTATGAATCATGCTCGCGCTTTGGTTCATATTTATCTCGATGGAAGTGTTGGCATTAGTACTGCTGCTGTAGAAATGGGACAAGGTGTCAACACAAAATTACTTCAAATTGCAGCACAAGTATTTTCAATTAATCATAGAAAAGTAAAGATTGAAACCACTAACACAACTCGTGTTGCCAATACGTCGCCATCAGCTGCAAGTTCAACTACAGATCTTAACGGAAAAGCACTTTTAAAAGCGTGTAGCGCATTGCTTGAGAGACTTAAAATGGTTGCTTCGGAAGAATTAAACACTACCAAAGAACTTATTGAAATAAAAGATGAAAATGTTTACGTAAACGGTGAAAAATCAGATTTATCATGGAATGAACTCATATCAAAAACTATGTTAAAACGTGTAGCACTAACCGAAAATGCGCACTATGCAACACCAATAATTCGTTTTGATAAATCCAAAGAAAAAGGACATCCTTTTGCATATCACGTATATGGTACAGCCATTATAACAACAACTGTAGATTGCACTCGTGGCATTTATGTTTTTGATTCCATTAAGATTGTTCATGATTACGGAAAAAGCATGAGTAAAGGTATCGATTTAGGTCAGGTTGAAGGCGCTCTTGCGCAAGGTATTGGTTGGATGACTATGGAAGAAATTGCTTATGGTGAAGATGGACGATTACTTTCAAGTGCCTTATCAACATACAAAGTTTCAGACCTGTTTTCTGTTGCAAAAATTATAGATGTTGTACCGTTGGAAACAGAAGGTAATGACATGGCCATTTTAAAATCTAAGGCAGTTGGCGAACCGCCTTTAATGTATGGTATTGGTGCTTATTTTGCGATTCAAAATGCAATAAAAGCATTCAATCCAAACTACAAGTTAAAGTTTCATGCACCAATGACACCGGAAAAAGTTTTAATGAGTTTATACGGCAAGTAATTCTATGACAGAATTTCTCATACATAGTAAACGATGCTTTATCGACAATCAATTTATTGAGGCTACACTTCATATTAAAGACGAAAAAATTTATCAAATTTTTAATGGCTCACATTCCAAAGAGAATACTACTATTTTAGATTATAACAACTTAATCGTAATGCCAGGAATTATTGATGCCCATGTGCATATTAACGAACCTGGACGTACAAATTGGGAAGGTTTTGACACAGCTACGAAGGCGGCTGCAATTGGAGGAATTACTACACTTATAGAAATGCCACTTAACGCAAATCCTGTAACCACGACAACAAATGCTTTTAAACTAAAACAAAAGGCTTCAACTAATAAATTGCATGTGAATTGTGGATTTTATGGAGGCATTATTCCAACAAATTCAAACGATATTGAAGATTTAATAAGAGCTGGAGTTTTTGGTGTCAAAGGATTTTTAACTCATTCAGGAATTGAAGAATTTCCTAATGTCACTAAACAACATTTGGAAGAAATTGCTCCAATTTTAAAGAAATATGATATTCCATTATTGTTGCATTGTGAGTTAAGTGATAATGAAGTTCCAAAAGTTAATAATCCTAAAAGCTATATAGAATATTTACATTCCAGACCTCAACTTTGGGAAACCAATGCCATAGATTTAGCTTTAGAGATTCAAAAGAGATTCGATATTAAGGTTCATATTGTACATTTATCAGCTTCAGAAGGATTAGAGCGCATCAAAAAACGCAAGCAAATCACACACAAACTTACTGTTGAAACCTGTCCGCATTATTTATATTTTAATGCTGAAGAAATTCCTGATGCTTCGCCAATTTATAAATGCGCACCTCCAATTAGAGAAAAACAAAACAACGATTTGCTGTGGAAAGCTGTTTTAAATGATGATTTTAATTTTTTATCTTCAGACCATTCTCCTGCTCCGCCAGAACGAAAGCGACTTGAAGAAGGTGATTTTTTTAATGCTTGGGGAGGAATTTCGGGATTACAGTTTACACTTCCTTTGTTATATTCCGAAGGAAAAAAAAGAGGTTTACCACTTGAAAAATTGATTCCGTTACTTACCGAAAATCCTGCTTTATTTTTAGGGTTAGAACAGCAAAAAGGAAAATTGAAAGAAGGATTTGATGCAGATATTACGATTTGGGATGACAAAGAAACATTTACTATTACAGAAAAAACGATTCAGCATAAACACAAAGCGACACCTTATTTAAACGAAACGCTTTTTGGAAAAGTAATTCATACATTTGTTAATGGAGTGCAGGTGGTAGAAAACAGCAAATTAAAGGAATTAAATGCGGGAAAATTATTGTTCAAAAAACAGAGCACAGATGACGCAGATTTAGCAGATTTTCGCAGATAAAATCATATTTAATCATAAAAATCAGCGTTATCAGCGTTCCATAAAAATAATAAATGATAGAAGAAAAACTCAAAAAATATACAGACCTCTCTTCCGAGAAAATTGGTGGACGAGTAGTATATGCCACAGACGAATTTTTTGCTGAAAAAGAAAACCTAATCAAAGAAGGTCGAGGTGTTTTTATTCCAGATAAATATACCGAACGTGGCAAATGGATGGATGGATGGGAATCCAGACGCAAACGTACTGAAGGTCATGATTGGGCAATTATTAAATTGGGAGCCGAAGGCATTATCAAAGGCTTTGATATAGACACCAATCATTTTTTAGGAAATCATCCTCCTTTTGCATCTGTAGAAGCAATTAATTTAGGTAATGAGAATTTATTTTGGAGTAAAGCAAATGAATTAGAGTGGGACGAAATTTTACCAAAATCTCCTTTAGAACCTGGCAGTCAACATTTTTTTGAAATAGATTTCGATACCATTTACACACATGTAAGACTTCATATTTACCCAGATGGAGGTGTGGCGCGTTTTAGAGTATATGGTGAAGTTTTTAAAGATTGGTCGCGTATCAATTCAGAAGAAATAATAGATTTAGCTCTGGTAAATAACTGTGGAAAGGCATTGCATTGTAACGATATGTTTTTTAGTGCCATGGATAATTTAATTTCACCAACTACTGGAAAAGATATGGGCGACGGTTGGGAAACAAAACGCAACCGAACACCAAATAATGAAGATTGGGTAATCATTAAATTGGGACACAAAGGTGTAGTTCAAAAAATAATTGTGGACACGAAACATTTTAAAGGAAACTATCCTGATTCTTGTGCAATTGATGGGTGTATTTGTACTAATGAAGAAGATGTTTTAAACGACAAAGTAAAATGGTTTTCGTTATTGAAAAAACAAAAATTAAAAGCCGACAAAGAACATCATTTTGAAAGCAATCTTATAAACAAACATAATGCTATAACGCATATAAAATTAAAGATTTATCCTGATGGTGGTATTAGTAGATTACGCATTCTCGGAATAATAAAATAGTTGTCATTCTTGCGAAGGCAGGAATCTTATTAATTGTAATAAAAAGATTAAATGATTAAAATTATTTTACTTATTGCTTGGCTTATTATTTTTATTGCAATAGTAGTTGTAACCTATAAATTACGTCACTTAATTAATGTTTATAAAGCCGAAAATAATGAGGAGAAAGTGGAATCATTACAAACTTCTCAAAATTGGTTTTATGCTTTTTTAGTGGTTGTTTCCCTTTGCGGTATTGGTATTTTTTACCTGTTTTTAAAAGGCACTATTTGGGAAAGCCACCTTTTCGAATGGCTAAATTTAACGGTTCGCTGGCTACATATCACTTTTGGTATTGCTTGGATTGGAACTTCTTTCTATTTTGTTTTTTTAGAAAACGCTTTAAACAGAACCATTAATGTAAGAGATGAATTGGCAGGAAATCTTTGGGCTGTTCATGGTGGTGGGTTCTATTATTTAGAAAAATATAAACTGGCTCCAAAAAAAATACCTAAAGATTTACATTGGTTTAAATATGAAGCTTATTTTACTTGGCTTTCTGGTTTTTGTTTATTAGCCATTGTCTATTATTTTAATGCAAAATCGTTTTTAATAGACCCAGAAGTTTTAGATATAAGTGTTGCAACCGCAATAAGTATTAGTGTAATTTCATTGGTAGTTGGTTGGATACTTTACGACCAAATGTGTAAGAAATTAATTAGCAATAAGCTTATTTTTACTATTGCTATGACGGTGTTTTTAATCTTTTTTGCCTGGTTTTATGCACAAGTATTTAGTGGCAGAGGAGCATACATTCACTTTGGGTCTTTATTAGGTACATTGATGGCAGCCAATGTGTTTTTTATTATCATTCCTGGGCAGAAAAGAATGGTAAATGCTGCAAAAAAAGGATTAACTCCAAATCCAGAAGATGGCCAGGCTGCATTTATTCGTTCGTATTCTAATAACTATTTTACGCTTCCTGTTATATTTATTATGGTAAGCAATCATTTTCCGAGTACCTTCGGAAACACATATCAATGGATTGTCCTTATCGCCATTACTTTAGGAAGTGCTGGTATAAAACACTATTTAAACGCTCGAGAAAAAGGACGACTTTCGGTTTGGGTAATGCCAATTTCTGTATTACTTTTGTTATCAGTTGCATTTGTTACAGCACCAGCGAAACCTAAATATGAAGACTGTAAGGAAATAGTTTCATTTANCAAAATACAAACAATAATAAATAACAGATGTACAACGTGTCATTCGTCAAATCCAANAGATGCTGTATGGAAAGTGCCGCCAAATGGTGTTAAGTATGACACAGCAGAACAAATTTATAATTTTAAAGACAACATATTTCAACGCGTTGTTGTGGTTAAAAATATGCCTTTTAATAATAACCAAACAGGAATGACACAAGAAGAACGCGATATGATAAATTGCTGGATAAATCAAGGTGCACCAAAATAAAAGAATATGATAACACTAAATATACTCAATTCTATTTCAGAAAAAGAAGCGCGTACACATCTTGAAAAATGCTGTGTATCAAAAACGTGGGTTTCTAAAATGGTGGAATGCAGACCGTTTTCTTCGGAAGAAGATATTATCAAAAGAGCAGCTTCTATTTGGTATAACGATTGCGCACTTGACGATTTTAAACAAGCATTTATTGGACATCCAAAAATAGGTGATATAGAAAGTTTAAGAGAAAAATTCGCAAATACTAAAGAATGGGCAAACAATGAGCAAGCCAAAGTTGCAGATGCAAATACAAAAACCATTNAAGCATTAGCAAAGGCTAATACAGCATACCAAGATAAGTTTGGGTATATTTTTATTGTAAGTGCAAGCGGAAAATCTGCCGAAGAGATGTTAGCTATCATTAACGAAAGACTACATCATAATAAAGAAGATGAAATTTATGTTGCCATGAACGAGCAGCATAAAATTACTGTAATTCGTTTAGATAAATTAATTGAAGGATTATTAGTAACTGCTGAAATAAGCAGCCATATTACAACACACGCTTTAGATACTTCAACTGGAATACCTGCTAACAATATGCTTATTACTTTAAAAGGCTTACGTGGTAACGAATGGAAACCTATGAGTGTTGGAATTACTAATAACGACGGACGAATTTCGGATGTGTTACCACCAGGAAGAACATTAATTCCAGGCACTTATACAATGACCTTTAACACCGCAAACTATTACGAAGCTCATAACCAAAAAGGATTTTATCCCAAAGTATCCATTCAATTTACAGTAGAAGACAACAGTCATTACCATATTCCATTATTAATAAATCCGTTTGGATATACGACGTATCGAGGAAGTTAAAATAGAACACAGATTACGCAGACTTAATAGATTTACGCTGATAATCTGTGAGGAATCATAAAAAATCAGCGTTATCTGCAGTCCATATAATTAAAAACACAAGCATGAACTTAAGCATTTCAGAAGATAAAAAATTAAACATTTTTAACGATTTAAAAAGTGCAAATCAAGCATTCAATAAAATTTATCGAGGTGATCGAGAAGACAGGCAACCAATACATACAGTATATGGAGGCGCAAATTTGTTTAAGTCGAACACAACAGATGTTTTAGGCAAGATTGCACTAAAATCATTATTGCTTTACGCACCTAATTTTATAGAATTCGGAAAAGCATTTCAATTAAATGATTTTGAAGATTTTCCATCAGACGATGAAGCTCAAAGAACACTTATCAATGAGCTTGAAACGCTTTCAGAAGACCAATTAAAAAATCATTATGCTGGATTTTCATATCGCATCTATAAAAAGGTTATCGCCAAACTTAAACGCGAAGGTGTTGAAGATTTTAGAATAGATTTTGAAGATGGATTTGGAAACCGCTCAGATAAAGAAGAAGACGAAACAGCAGTAAATGCCGCAACACAAGTTGCCAAAGGAATGGAAGATGAAACACTTTCNCCTTTTATTGGCATCAGAATAAAACCATTTACCGAAGAATTAAAGGAACGTGGCTTACGAACACTCGACATTTTCTTAACAACATTGCTCACAGAAACCAATGGAAAACTACCAAATAATTTTGTGGTAATGCTACCAAAAGTGACCATTGAAGAACAAATTAGTGCTTTAGTTTCCTTTTTTGAAATAATTGAAGAGCAATTTAATCTAAAATCTGGAACACTAAAAATGGAAATGATGGTAGAAACCACTCAAGCAATCATTTCTGAAAACGGCATAAATCCGTTACGTAAATTTATTACAGTAAGCAAAGGTCGTTGTATAGCAACACACTTTGGCACTTACGATTATACAGCTTCAAACAACATTACTGCAAGGTATCAGGAAATGGATCACGATGTTTGTGATTTTGCGCATTATATGACCAAAGTTGCTTTGGCTCATACAGGAGTTTGGCTGTCTGATGGTGCAACCAATACAATGCCAATTGGTCCACATCGTGGCGAAATAACCGAAGCTCAAGAACAAGAAAATAAAGAAGTAGTACATAGTGCTTGGCTTAAAGGCTATGGACACATTCGGCATTCGTTATACAAAGGTTTATATCAAGGTTGGGATTTGAATCCTGCTCAATTACCAATGCGCTATACTGCGGTATATGCCTTCTTTTTAGAAAGTTATGATGATGCGGTGTTGCGTTTAAAAACCTTTATGGAAAAGGCAGCGCAAGCCACATTAATCGGCAATACTTTTGATGATGCAGCAACAGGACAGGGTTTGCTAAACTACTTTTTAAAAGCACTCAATAGTGGTGCAATTACTATGGATGAAGTACTGGCAACAGGTTTAACTTTAGATGAAATTAGAACTCGCTCGTTTGCAAAAATACTTAAAGATAGGCAAGCGAAATTTTTATAATTTAGGCTCATTAATGACAACTTAATAGAAGACTGATAACGCTGATTAAGCAGATATTCACTGATAAAATCTGTGATAAATCATAAAAAACTGTGTCATCTTCGTTCTATTTTTTTTATTAAAAAAAGGTTATTCACTTCAATAGAAAAGACAGTTATGCTTTATAATGTGTTTGCAACAATTGTGCAACAACGCTAATTGCGATTTCTTTTGGAGAATTTCCACCAAGGTCTAAACCAATCGGGCAAACCACATTGGTCATCCCTTCATTAATAGACATCTCTTTGATAAGCATATTATGAAATCGTACACGTTTAGTTTTACTACCAATAAGTCCTAAANATTTAGTTTCGTTTTGCAACGCCATAGCTATAATATCGAAATCAATAGTATGGTCGTGAGTTAAAACAAGTACATAGCAATTATTTCCCCAACGTACAGCATCTTTAAAGGTTTTAAAATCGTTTGTATCTACGGTACACGAAATAATACTTTTATCTAAATCTAAATTAGAAAGCCAATCTTTTCGGGAGTCAATTAAGCTAACCTGAAAAGGTGTATCCTTTAACAGTTGGCATATTTCAACTCCAATATGTCCAGCTCCAAATAAAAAAAGTTCAGGTAATTGATTCATAGGTTCTATAATTAATTCAACTTTTCCGCCACAGCATTGTTCAAATTCTGGTCCTAAGGTGTAAGTTATTTCTACAATTCTATTCTCTTTTAATGATACTAATGCTTCGTCAATAGCTAAAAATTCTAATTTTCCGCCTCCAATGGTTCCAAATATTTTTTTGTTTTTAGTGATAATCATTCTTGAACCAACTGCACAAGGCGTAGAGCCTAAACATTTAGTAACTGTAACCAAAGCTATTGGTTCTCTTTTAGTTTTAAAATCGTTTAATAATTCAATCCAGTTTAGCATATACTATATAATTTTTAAAAGTAGTATTTTTTACTTGAATTTTATTTTTATATGTTTTCTAACATTAATTCGTAAACTTTTAACGAATTTTACGTCTATAAAACATTAGAACACATAAATTATGTCTAAAACTTATTACGACCCAGCTGATTTAAGAAAGTTTGGAAATATAACGGAGTGGAGTGAAGAATTAGGAACAAAATTTTTTGAGTATTACAATAAAGTTTTTGAAGAAGGAGCATTATCAGCTCGTGAAAAATCTTTGATTGCTTTNGCTGTTGCACATACCGAACAGTGTCCTTATTGTATTGATGCATACACAAAAGACGGTTTGCAACGTGGTATAACCAAAGAAGAAATGATGGAAGCCATACATGTAGGAGCTGCTATTAAAAGTGGCGCAACGCTGGTAATGGGTGTTCAAATGATGAATAAAGTGAATAAATTGGATGGATAACATAATGTTAAAAAGAAGGGATTCCCAATGTCTTGGGAAATGCTAAAACAATGACAAAACTTAAAATACAATCGCTACATAAACGCAAAAGCGAATTAGCAAATAGCAAAAGGCAACTGGAAATTCTATCTAACGGGATTTTTCTAAATGGAGAATTGCCTAAATTCAAAGATAAAATAGCACAAACTAATCAGTTTCCTTTAAGACCTAATAGGCTTGAAATCTTTCAAATCAATCTGGGTTATATGTGTAATCAAGTTTGTACTCATTGCCATGTTGATGCTGGTCCAGACCGAACAGAGATAATGACAAGAGAAACGATGCAGCAATGTTTAGATATCATCAAAAAAACGGAAGCTCATACATTAGACTTAACAGGTGGTGCTCCGGAAATGAATCCAGATTTTAGATGGTTTGTAGAAGAAGCCTCTAAAATTGGAATTAAAGATTTTATAGTACGTTCAAACCTAACAATAATAAGAGCCAATAAAAAATATTACGATTTACCAGCGTTTTTCAAAAAGCATAATATTCATGTTGTGAGTTCAATGCCACACTGGACAAAAGGAAAAACTGACAAGCAACGTGGTGAAGGTGTTTTTGATAAATCTATTAAAGCCTTACAAGAACTAAATGCTATAGGTTACGGAATGCCTAATAGTAATTTGAAGTTAGATTTGGTTTACAATCCTTCAGGAGCATTCTTGCCTGGAGACCAAACATCTATGGAAAAAGAATTTAAAAAGGCGTTGAAAAAGGATTTTGATATTCAGTTTCATAATTTGTTTGCAATTACTAATTTACCAATAAGTCGGTTTTTAGATTATTTAATNNCTTCAGAAAATTATGAAGATTATATGTANTCGTTAGTCGAAGCTTATAATNCAGAAGCTGTAAAGAATGTTATGTGCAGGAATACTATTTCGGTAAGTTGGGATGGTTGGCTTTACGACTGCGACTTTAACCAAATGTTAGGATTAAAAGTTGCCAGTAAAACAAAACACATTAAAGATTACAATGAAGAGTTGCTTCAAAATAGACAAATTATAATATCTCAACATTGTTATGGCTGTACAGCTGGAGCAGGAAGTAGTTGCCAAGGGAATGTGATTTAAGAATTACGATTAACGATTTTTGATTTAAGAATGAAAAATATACTATTCATATTATTAACTCTTTTCACAGCTCAATTTAGTCTTGCTCAAGAAAAAGAACCTGAAACGCTTTCAGATTTATTAGAAATGTATAATGAACGAAGTGTGCCTTACATTTCGGTTCAAGAATTGGCTATGCCCAAAACCAATGCCATCATTTTAGATGCCAGAGAAATAAAAGAGTATACTGTAAGTCATATAAAGAATACCATTTATGTTGGGTATGATGATTTTCAAATAGATTCAGTACAAAAAAAGCTTCCCAATAAAGACACTCAAATTGTAGTGTATTGCTCTTTAGGAATTCGCTCTGAAGACATTGCAGAGAAAATAAAAAAAGCAGGTTACACAAACGTATTTAATCTTTATGGAGGTATTTTTGAATGGAAAAATAATGGCTTCAAAGTTTACGACAGTATTAATACGGTAACTGAAAATGTTCATATATTCTCAAAAGAATGGAGTAAATGGTTAACTAAAGGAGAAAAGGTATATGAGTAAAAATTTAGTAATGGTTTTTACAAGAAATCCGGAACTAGGTAAAGTAAAAACACGCTTGGCAAAAACCATTGGTAACGAATCTGCATTAAACATCTATAAATTTCTATTAAATCATACTGAAATAACTATTAGAGGTATTAATTGTGACAAAGCTGTTTACTATTCTATAAAAGTTAGAAATAACGATATTTGGGATAAACCTGTTTATCAAAAACATCAACAAAAAGGAAATGATTTAGGCGAAAGAATGCATAATGCCTTCAGTGAGGCTTTCTCAAAAGGCTATAAAAAAATAGTTATTGTAGGAAGTGATTTATACGATTTAGAAGCCAAAGACATCAACTATGCCTTTGAGCAGTTAAGCAAGTGTGATGTTGTAATTGGTCCAGCTGTAGATGGAGGCTATTATTTATTAGGAATGAAAATCATGCATTCTCAAATTTTTCAAAATAAAGATTGGGGAACTTCGACTGTGCTTAATAATACTTTAACTGATTTAAATAACAAAACAGTGAAATTATTAGATAAAAAGAACGACATAGATATTTGGGAAGACATAAAAGACATCCCGTTTTTAATTAGCACATTTATTACTAAAAAATAAGTACTATGAAAAAATCTTTACTCTTTTTAAGTCTCTCTTTATTTTTTCAGCAAACATACTCTCAATGTATCGAGTCTGTTACAAATTTTGGGAATAATACTGTACCTGCGTATCAAATTACTGGAGATGTAACTGTAACTTTAAATGCAAATGATACGTTTACATTAGATTTAGGAGCAAACTTCAATACAGCTTCGGGTCCTGATGTTAGAGCTTATATAGTAAAATCGAATGGATTATCAGATGTTATGTTACAAACCGCTAAAATTTCTGATTTAGAAAATAATAGTATCGATAAAATAACTATTTATCCTAATCCTGCGAGTGATATAGTTCATTTGAAAGGTATGACAGATATTGAAACAGAAATTCATATTTTTGACATTTTTGGTAAGCTTGTTTACAGCCAAAATAAAAATAATAAAGATATTGATGTGTCTCAATTCAATGCTGGCATTTATTTATTATCGATTAGTAGTCACGGTCAAAAAACTACAAAAAAGTTAGTGATACAATAACATTCTTATTATATGCTTAAATACATTCAAGAAACCGTTGAATATCTACAAAATAAAGGTTTTATTGAACCAGAAATAGGCATCATACTTGGCACAGGTTTAGGAAAACTTGTAGAAGAAATTGACATAATAAAAGAAGTAAGTTATAATGACATTCCGAATTTTCCAACAGCAACGGTCGAGTTTCATAAAGGCAAATTAATTTCCGGCATTTTAGAAGGCAAAAAAGTAATTATCATGCAAGGGCGTTTTCACTTGTATGAAGGTTACACACTCCAAGATGTCACGTATCCTGTTCGTGTCATGGAAAAATTAGGCATCAAAACACTTTTAGTTTCCAACGCAGCTGGAGGCATAAACCTCAACTTTAAAAAAGGCGAATTGATGCTTATTGAAGACCATATCAATCTTCAAGGCAGTTCACCATTAGCATTTAAAGGTGTAGAAATATTAGGCGAGCGTTTTACTGATATGAACGAACCGTACAATAAAGCACTAAATGCCAAATTCAAAAATATTGCAGAAACAAACAACATCAAACTCAACAAAGGCGTTTACGCAAGTGTTGTTGGTCCACAATTGGAAACTCGTGCAGAATATAAAATGCTAAAGATAATTGGTGCAGATGCAGTAGGAATGAGTACAGTTCCAGAAATTATTGTTGCCAATCATTTAAATTTAAAAGTAGCAGCAGTGTCAGTATTAACCGATGAATGCGACCCAAATAACTTAAAGCCAGTAAATATTGCCGAAATTATTGCAATGGCAGCAAAAGCAGAACCAAATTTGATAACATTATTTAAAGAATTGATAAAAACACTATAATTTAGTATGTAGTTATCAGTCCATAGTTGGCAGTTATAATTTAACGCAACTGAATGAATACTGTATACTGNATACTGAGTACTGTAAACTAAAAACTATGANTAACTATCTTGAAACAACTTACGATGTATATAAAGAAGCTGCACTAACTCCTGATGTTGGTTTATGCTGTACCACTAACCCTATTTGGGAATTGCCAGGACTGAAAATTCCAAAAATTATGCAAGAAATGAACTATGGTTGCGGCAGCACAGTTCATGCTCGTGACCTAACCAACAATCCTAAAATGCTATATGTTGGTGTTGGGGGCGGCATGGAACTCTTGCAGTTCGCATATTTCAATCGTCAAAAAGGTGGTGTCATTGGTATAGATGTAGTAGATGAAATGCTCGAAGCATCACGTAAAAACTTTATTGAANCCGAAGCACAAAATTCTTGGTTTAAAAGCGAATTTNTAGAACTTAAAAAAGGAGATGCTATGAATCTTCCTGTTGATGATAATAGCATAGATGTTGCTGCACAAAACTGTTTATTTAATATTTTTAAAGCTGAAGATTTAAAGAAGGCTATTGATGAAATGTACCGCATATTAAAACCACACGGAAAATTAGTGATGAGCGATCCAACTTGCGAGCAAACAATGAATGAAGAATTACGTAACGACGACAAACTTCGTGCTTTGTGTTTAAGTGGAAGTTTACCAATAGCTGAATACGTAAAAATGCTAACTAATGCTGGCTTTGGCACTATTGAAATCCGAGCTCGTAAACCTTACAGGATTTTAGACCCTAAAAATTATCCAACAGATGAGTTAATTTATATAGAGTCCATTGAAGTAGCAGCTATAAAAGATCCAATGCCAAAAGATGGGCCTTGTGTTTTTACAGGAAAAGCTGCTATTTATTATGGTAAAGATGATTATTTTGATGATAAATCAGGACACATACTATTAAAGAATCAACCTTTAGCCATTTGTGATAAAACAGCCGGAGCATTAGCCTCATTAAATAAAGATGATATTTTTATAAGTGAATCTACCTATCATTATGATGGTGGAGGTTGTTGTTAACTATAAAAAAGTTATGAGTATACATTTTCTATTATCAATCTTATTTTTATTTAATTCCTGTAACGGAACAAATAAAACTATTAGCAACTCTTTTAAAGAAACGCAGATTAGTGTTTCTAACGAACCCAAATCAATTGTATATAGTGAAGAAATTATTTCATCACATCTTGATTCAATAAAAAAAACGGAAGAAGTACCTTTTGAAACTGTTTTAGATTCAATTGAAACCTTTAATCATATTTTATGGAACAGTTTACTTCAAAAATACGTTTCATCTCAAGGCAATGTCAGTTATAAAGGGTTTAAAGAAAGTGAAAAAGAATTAGATGATTATCTAGAATTTCTTTCAGAAAACACACCTCAAAACTCTTGGACTAAAGCAGATAAATTGGCGTATTGGATTAATGTTTATAATGCGTTTACGGTAAAACTCATAATTGATAAATATCCTGTAAAAAGCATAAAAGATATAAGTGGTCCTTGGGATATTAGTTTTATAACATTAGGAAATAAAACATACTCGCTTAATGATATTGAACATAAAATACTTCGTAAAATGGGAGATCCTCGCATTCATTTCGGGATTGTTTGCGCTTCTGTTTCTTGTCCAAAATTACAGAATACAGCTTTCGAGTCTTCAAAAATTGAAAAACAGTTAAACAATGCTACAAAAGAATTTTTAGCAGATTCATCAAGAAATGACTTATCTCAAAATAGTATTAAAATTTCCAAGATCTTTAAATGGTTTTCTTCAGATTTTAAACAGAATGGTTCTTTAATAGATTTTTTAAATACATATTCAGAGATTATCATTTCGCAAAACGCAAAAAAGAGTTTTAAAGACTACGATTGGAATTTGAATGAATAAGATTTCTATAATAATTCCTATTTTAAATGAAGCAGATATTATTGGCAAGTTGCTTCAACATTTGCTTGATAATTCTTTGAAAGAAAACATTGCAGAAATCATTGTTGTAGATGGTGGAAGTACTGATGGCTCCATGGAAATGGTTAAGGCTTTTGTCACTTCGAGTGATTCAGAATTATCAGAATCGTATCGAGAAGAAGATCCTGAAACAAGTTCAGGATGGACTCGTCATAATATAAAGTTTATGATTTCGCCCAAAGGAAGAGCAAAGCAAATGAATCTTGGCTCAAGAAATGCTTCAGGAAACATATTATATTTTTTACATGCAGATGCCTTTCCACCAAAAGATTTTGATAACTATATTATTCAAGAAATAAAAAAAAACAATCTCGCAGGATGTTTCAGGATGAAATTTGACTATAAACATTGGTGGCTAAAACTAGCAAGTTGGTTTACACAATTTAGTTGGAGAGCTTGTAGAGGTGGCGATCAAAGTCAGTTTATTACAAAAAAATTGTTTAATGATATTGGTTGCTTTGATGAAAGTTTTATTATCTACGAAGACAATATTTTAATTAACGAACTTTATGCCAGAAACGAGTTTGTAGTTATTCAGCATAAAATTAAAACTTCAGCAAGAGGTTACAAAAAAAAGGGGGTTTGGAAATTACAGTATCATTTTTTAGTGATATATATGAAGCGTTGGTTTGGTGCTTCGGCTGAAGAATTGCATCGCTACTACAAACAACATATTGTCTAAAAATACTGCCCAATACCAATCACCAATCCTTTAGTTGCATTTGGTGTTATCCCAACTCCATAATCTATCCTGAAAATAGCATTATATATTTTTTTGTGAATAAAATGTAAGCCTAATCCTGGATAAACTCTAATGTTTTCGCTTTTTCCAAAATCGCTTAAATCACCTCCTGGCTGCCTCCAAGAACCTGCATCTATAAACACATTTCCTTGTAAAACAAACCAGGTTTTTTCATAAATGGTGTGTCTATATTCTGTATTAAGAATAATAGCTCCTGTACCTCTATCTATCGAATTACCAACACCTCTTATATTAAGATTATTATCTACTGAAAATGGTGCAAATGGCGAGTCATTGTTGCTTGAGAACCCGATACGTAATCTATTAGCCCAATTCCCTTTTTTCTCCTACTCTCTTAAAATAAAAGAAATCATTCCATCCAATTAAAAACTCTGGTAATCTATCATCTCTAGAAAAAACATATTGAAAATTAAACACAGATTTAAACCCAGATACATATTGATAATAGTAGTCTAAATTATTATATTCATAAACGCCCTTATAAAGAAATTTATCTACATTTAACTCTTGTGGAATATCTAGACTTGTAGCTCCAAATTTGTATGAATATGTTTCTGTGAAGAAATTGACACCAAACTCAATTCTATTTTTAAAATCAATTTCATATAACCCTAAAATCTCTATCGATTTGTTACGATATTTATAATCAGCAGTAGTATTATTAAAAAAAACTGGCTCTTGAGTTGTTAAATCTTGATGATTAATAGCTAATCCAAATTGTTTACTAAACAAATATGGAGCTCTAAAATTAATTGCGTAAGAACTATAAATATCTTTTTGGTAAAAACCTCCGAAAATAATATTTTGTCCAAATAAATTAAATTCATATAAACCTAATCTGTAGGCAAATTCATCATCATTTGTAGTATATACATTTACAGAGGGAATAATTGTAAAATTCTCTTCAATATTATAAAACACGTTATATTTGTTTTCGTGCGAATAAAATACCTGATAATAGGCATGCGCTATTGATGGCAAACGTTTTAAACGTTTTATATCTTCTTCGATTAGTAAAGAATCTAAAACAACTCCAGCTTTAATTGATGATATCTTTTTTATAAAAGATACTTTCGTTTTTTTATTACCCTGTATTTTTAAGTTGACAACTAAATACTCTTGAGATTGCACATTAAATTGTACAAACAAAAATAAAAAGAATAAAATGTATCTCATTATTGCGAATAATATCGTTTTATAGTTTCTTCAACTGGTTTGTTTTGTGGTGTAAATTGATTATCATTTTTTCCTCCAGAATTTTAATGATTATGAAACCATTTCCAAATAAAACCACCAGCAAACCAATCTTCATTCCAAAAGGTTTCAAACAATGCTTGAGTTGTGTTGGTTTGTCCTTGAAGATTAAGTGACTTTATTTTGTAATCACTTTGCCAAGGTTCTTTTCCTGAATAATCCATACTTCTATAACCAAACTCTGTAAATAGAATTGATTTGTTATACTTTTCAGATATTGATTTAATTACTGACTTGTGCATTTTCCAACCTTCTAAGCATTGAGCAACAGTTGGTATTTTTTAATCACTAACAGGAAAGTAAGCATCTATTCCTATATAATCTAAATCGCTCCAAAAAGGTGTGCGTTTAAATTCATCCCAATTAGCTGCGTAAGTAAGTTTCCCTTTATAAACTTTTTTTATTTCTTTTATTAGGTTACTCCAATATTGAGGTCTTTTTTCAATAAATTTTTCTAATTCTGTTCCTATACAAAAAGTTCTGCATCAATTTCTTGCGCCAGCATAGCATATAATAAGATGAATTGGGTATACGAGTTTTCTAAAACTTGCCAATCATCTTCATTTGTCATTTCAATAAATCCCGTATACTCACCACGCCAAACCCAAATTTGTGGTTTAATAGTAATCTTTATTCCTTTTTCTTGAAATTTTTGAATGTATTGTTTTGCGCCTTCTTTGGTTTCTCCAAACCATTGCCTATTTGTATTAAAAACTATTTCAGGATATTTTAAATCCTTTATAAATCCAAATGGCATTATAGCCACGTAGTTTGCATTTACATTTAGTACAGGGTTAATATGTTGTTCATTAATAGGTTCTCTTGAAGCCACAAAACTAACGCCATTAATTTTTTTTTATTTGCCCAAAACAAGTTTGAATACTTATTAATAAAACTATTAGGAGTTTATATATTTTCATTAACAATTTAATTTAAGCTCCCAATTTACTATTAATACTAAAATAAAGCTCTTAAACCCAAACTAAATGTTTGCCCAAGGCCTTGAAAATTATTTCCTCTTACAAACTTATCNAAAGATACTTCTACATTTAATACACGTGTTAACTGAAACTTTCCNCCAAAACCTAAAGACGTATAGTTTTGTGTGAAATCATTTCCTAAATCGATTAAAAATGCTTGTTTTGCATTAACAAAAATAGTAATCTTTGTTGATGGAAAATAACTTAAAAAGACTCCAAAAGGCAAAAACAAGCTGTTATTGGCAAAACGCTCAGTTACATTAGAATCAGCATCAGCGTTCGTACTTTTTTCACCAAAATTAAATCCCAAATCTACTTCAGTAAATACTTGCCATTTATTGTCTCCAAAGGTGTTATCGTAAAAGAATTTTGTTTCCCAAAACACACTGCGTTTATCTAAATAAGGNGCATTGGCTTTGTCCTTAAAAATTGGCAAATAAACAGAACTTNTAAGCGAAAAATTTGCTATACTCGCAAAAGGTTGTATTCTAATGGAAGGTGCTATTGTTGTCAAGCCACTTCGTGCGCTAGCATTATCTTCAAACTTAAATACATCTAAAGCATCTGCTCCACCAAACGTATTTGAACGGATTTGAAAAATGAATCCAATATTTACGCGAGAATTTTCACTGATTCCTGTATAAATCTCTGTTGTATTTGTAAAAAAAGTTTCTCTTGGGATTGTAACAGAGCTGCTCCCTTGGTCTGTACGTACGGTTTGCGTGTACAAACTATTAAAAAACTTAATATCCCACTGCCCTTTGTTTAATAACTTTGAAGGTGTGTATTCTTGAATATTACTCTTTTGCTCTTTAGTTTCTTCTTGTGAAAATACTGAAAATGTAATGGCGGTAAAAACCAGCAATGCTAATGATCTTTTCATTTTATTTTTTAATTTTTGATTATTTAGTTTATTGTTTATTTAAATTCCAGTTATACGAAAAATATGATAGTTTAAAATCATTGGGGATTTGATCGGTTCTATATGTGTTTATAAAGTCAAATTCCGTCATACCATTCATAGTAAAGTCTTCTTTATAATACTTTAAAATTTCTGACCTTTCAACACGTTTTTTTTAGTATTTACTTTTATAAAATTTTCGTTTAATGCAATTTTAGTTTGAGTTTCCAACTGTGCTTCTAATGTATTTGGAAGATACGCTTCATTAATTAAAGGCGGACAACCAATAGCTCCACAAACCAATACAAAATGAAAACGAGCATCTTTAAATTATGCTCTTAACAATTTATGCTCAATATCGTTTAGAGTAATAGACATTCCTCCTAAACGGTATTTGGTTTTATTAATAAATCCAANATTTTCTAAAGGGGATTTTGTTGGGTAGTTATCTATAATGCCTTTAATAACTGACAAGTTGTAAGCGTTAATCCAAAAGGCATGATACACATTCGCATAGTCTTTAGAAACAGAAACACTTTCAGCTAGTTTTAAAAGGCTATTTAAATTTTCTTGATTGTCATTAATTTTTGAATAGGCAACTTTTCCATTAGATACATTAGTTTTAAAGAATGCATCTGCTTTTGCGAAAAATTTATTCATATCTTGAGAAAATCCTTCAGAAGCAAATAAAACGAACATTATAAAAAAGTATTTTTTCATTTTTATAAATTTATATTATGCAAAGTAATGGTGCTACTGTCGAATATAATGTTAGATAGCTTACAGTTATTGTGTTTTTTAAATATTTTCTTTGTATTCTATTAAGTTATTACCTTTAGTCTCGACATAATATCCAAATAACTGTCAAAAAAATATGGAACACATCGTTATTATTGGCAACGGAATTTCAGGAGTAACTGCTGCAAGACATATTAGAAAATTGTCTGATAAAAAAATTACGATAGTTTCTGCCGAAACTGATTATTTCTTTGCGCGTACTGCTTTAATGTATGTGTATATGGGACATATGAAATTTGAACATACTCAACCTTACGAAAACTGGTTTTGGAAGAAGAATCGCATCGAACTTAAAAAAGGTTATGTAAAGACTATAGAAACAAAATCTAAAACACTTCATTTTGCTGATGGAGATATGCTTCAATATGATACTTTGGTAATTGCAACAGGAAGCAAACCCAATAAATTTGGTTGGCCGGGACAAGATCTTGATGGTGTTATGGGAATGTACCATAAACAAGATTTAGATAATTTAGAGAAATATGCTCCTAATAACAAGGTTTGCAAACATGCAGTAATTGTTGGAGGTGGACTAATTGGGATTGAATTAGCCGAAATGCTAAATTCACGAAACATCCCCGTTACTTTTTTAGTTAGAGAAGATAGTTTCTGGGATATAGTATTGCCAGAAGGTGAAAGTAAAATGATTAACAGACATATTAATAATCATCATATCGATCTACGTTTAGGTGTTAATTTAAAAGAAATTATTGCAGATGAAAACGGAAAAGCAAAAGGAGTTGTAGTCGCTGAAACAGGAGAAATAATCGATTGTGATGTGGTTGGGTTAACTGCCGGAGTATCACCAAATATAGATTTTATTAAGGATTCTGACATTGAAACAGGAAGAGGGGTAAAAGTCAACCGTTTTTTAGAAACCAATATTCCTGATGTTTACGCCATTGGTGATTGTGCCGAACAACATGAAGCCATAGGACAACGCAGACCAATTGAAGCTGTTTGGTACACCGGACGTATGATGGGAGAAACCGTCGCACAAACCATTTGTGGTAATAGAATAGAACACAAACCCGGACATTGGTATAATTCGGCTAAATTTTTAGATATCGAATATCAAACTTATGGTTGGGTTTTTGCAAAACCAGGAGAGAACGAAATACATTTTCATTGGAAACATGAAGATGACACCAAATGTATTACAGTTTGCTTCGATAAAAATACAAACGAATTTTTAGGTGTCAATACTTTAGGAATCAGAATGCGTCACGAAACTTTTGATAAATGGCTCACCGAAAAACGTGATGTGGATTATGTGATGAATCATTTGTCTGAAGCTAATTTCGATCCAGAATTTTACAAACAATACGAAACTGAGATTCTATTGTCATTTAACAATCAATTTCAAAAAGCATGATTAAGATGAATAGTAAAATAAATCATAGTATGTCTTTAGCAAAACCTGATGCTAATGACCTTAGTTCAAAACAAAAAGTAGCTGTTGCATCTGGAGTTGTTGGCCTTTTCATTTTAATATTGGCTCTCTTTAATACAGATTTTATAAATAATGGATTGTTTTTAACAACCTCATTAGGATTAATTTTCTTAGGCACTATTCTATTCGCGAATGATGCATACTTGAGCAAACTTTTGGGCATTAAAAACGATGGCGTTTGGTTTAAATCTATTTCTTCTCGTGGTACATTAGGCTGGATTTCTGGAATTGCATTAACCTTGTTTTACATCGTATTATATTTTTATCCGAACTTGTTAGGTCTTGGTGGAAATAGTGCTTCAAATACAGGATTAGTGTCTTTATTCGACCCTTTAAGTAAACTCTTAAATGGAAATCCAGCAAGCCAATGGTTCGTTTATGGATCATTATATACAGTTGCCATTTTGGCTTTTGGCTATAAATTTATATTGAAATATCGCCATAATAAATACCAACAGCTACGTACATTCTCTGTAATGTTCTTTCAGTTAGGCTTTGCTTTTTTAATCCCTGAATTTATGGCTCGACTAAATAGTGACACATTTAAACTGCCTTCCTACGATTTAAAAAATATGTGGCCTTTAAACTATTATAACTTCGAGCAATATCGCATTGATGACTTCATAAATGCTGGAAATATTGGAATGGCATTATTATTTTTTGGAATTGTTTCCATCTTTGTTATTTCCCCTTTTCTTACTTATAAATACGGAAAACGTTGGTATTGTTCATGGGTTTGTGGTTGTGGCGGACTTGCAGAAACTGCTGGAGATTCTTTTCGGCAATTATCATCTAAGAAATTGTCTGCATGGAAATTGGAACGTTGGTTAGTACATACTGTTTTAGTGTTTGTTGTATTAATGACGACCTCTGTTATTTATACGTATTTAGGTTACGACCCAGATAAATATTGGCTCACTAAAGGAGTGTTTTTAGCTTTAGTCGGAGCGCTTTTAACATTGGTATTTGCAGTAGTTATGATTTTTAAACGTAACGAACTCGGTAAAGATGCTCGATATGGTGCTATTGGTTATTTTGTAATTATTATGGCTCTTTTTAGTATGCATTATTTTAGTAATGGCTCAAACCTATTTTTATTTGAAGCTGAAACATTACGCTCGACGTATGGATTTATGATTGGAGCTATATTTTCGGGAGTTGTAGGCACAGGATTCTACCCAATTCTTGGTAATCGTGTGTGGTGTCGTTTCGGTTGCCCAATGGCTGCTATTTTAGGCTTTCAACAACGTATGTTCTCAAGATTTAGAATTACTACCAATGGCGGACAATGTATCTCTTGCGGAAACTGTTCTACCTACTGTGAAATGGGAATAGACGTTCGTGCTTACGCACAAAAAGGAGAAAATATAGTACGTTCAAGTTGTGTTGGTTGTGGTATATGTGCTGCTGTTTGCCCTAGAGGTGTCTTAAAATTGGAGAATGATTCGATGCAAGGCCGTATAAATCCTAATGAAATATTATTAGGAAACGATGTGGATTTAATGGATTTGGTAAACAAAAAATAGTGAGCAGTATTCAGTCTTATTTTCTTTTTAGTTTTAAGTATTTATGCACAAAAAACCTATCAGAAAACCTATTTTGATAATTGTGATTTAAAGGAAGAGGGTTGGATAAAAAACACTCAAAAAGTAGATTATTGGAAATTTTATTACGAAAGAGGAACCCTACAAAAAAAAGGTCATTTTTACGAAGCTAAAGAAATAAAGTATTGTTATTTCTACCGCAAAGATGGAAGTAAGGAAAGTGAAGGTCATTTTGTTGATGGTGAGAAGAATAAATGGTGGTTATTTTATGACGATAGGGGAATTATTAATCACAAATGTCAATTAAAGGATAATCAAAAAAACGGTTATTGTTTTCTATATGAAAACAAAAAAATAGTAAAAGTCGAAAAATACAAAGCTGGAAAAATAATTAAAGAATGGACTGATTATAAGTCTTTCAAAGAAGAAAATAAATTATCTGATTTCCAATGACAAAAATTAAAGTCATCATTCCTGCATTTAACGAACAAGATTCAATTGTAAATGTTATTAATGACATTCCAGATATAGTTGAAGAGGTGATTGTTGTAAGCAATAACTCTACAGATAATACTGAAATAAATGCAAGAAATGCAGGAGCAACCGTTTTAACCGAAAACAAAAAAGGATATGGTTATGCATGTTTAAAAGGGATGGAATACATTGCAAAGGAAGAAACAAAACCTAACATCATTGTGTTTTTAGATGGCGATTATAGCGATTACCCTGAAGAACTTACAAAAATAGTTGCCCCCATTTTAAAAGATGACATAGATTTTGTAATTGGTGCCCGAATAAAACGACTACGCGAACAAGGTTCTATGACGCCTCAACAAGTTTTTGGGAACTGGTTAGCTACTTTTTTAATGAAAATAATGTTTAGCGCAAAATTTACCGATTTAGGACCATTTAGAGCGATAAAGTATGATAAATTATTGGCTCTCAACATGAAAGACAAAACCTATGGTTGGACTGTAGAAATGCAATTAAAAGCAATAAAACAAAAATTATCCTATATAGAAATTCCTGTTAAATATAGAAACAGAATTGGTGTCTCTAAAGTTTCAGGGACTGTAAAAGGAACTATATTTGCAGGCATAAAAATTTTAGGTTGGATTTTTAAATACAGTTTTAAATAATGATTCTTCAAATCTTAATAATAATAATTTACTCCATTGCGCTCATACTTATTTTTTTGTATGCTTTGGCTCAATTGAATTTATTATTCAATTATTTAAGCTCGAAAAACAAAGAAGATAATTCTCCTAAATACAATTTAAATAATACAGACGAAGTTCCTTATGTAACCATTCAACTTCCGGTATATAATGAGCTATACGTTATGGAGCGTTTGTTAAATAATATTGCAAAAATTGATTACCCAAAAGATAAGTTAGAAATTCAGGTTTTGGATGATTCTACAGACGAATCCTTCGAGAATACAAAAAAACACATTGCCAAACTACAACGTACAGGTTTAGATATTCAGCATGTATTAAGAGAAAATCGAAAAAATTTTAAAGCTGGAGCTTTAAAAGAAGGCTTAAAGATTGCCAAAGGTGAATTTATTGCCATTTTTGATGCTGATTTTTTACCACAAAAAGATTGGTTACACCTTACTATACCATATTTTAAAGATAAAGAAATAGGTGTAGTACAAACCCGTTGGGGACATATTAACCGTAATTATTCTATTCTCACCAAAGTTCAAGCCTTTGCTCTCGATGCTCATTTTACTTTAGAACAAGTGGGCCGAAACAGTAAAGGTCACTTTATTAATTTTAATGGTACTGCTGGTGTTTGGAGAAAAGAATGTATACTCGATGCTGGAAATTGGCAAGGAGATACACTTACTGAAGATCTTGATTTAAGCTACAGAGCACAACTCAAAAATTGGAAATTCAAGTATCTTGAAGATGTAGAAACACCTGCTGAACTTCCGGTTGTAATTAGCGCTACGCGTACACAACAGTTTAGATGGAATAAAGGAGGTGCCGAGAATTTTAGAAAAATGATGTGGAAGGTTCTAAAAAATGAAAACATCTCTGCCAAAACAAAAATACATGGCATTTTACATTTACTTAATAGTACTATGTTTTTTTGTATCCTGATAGTTGCTGTGTTAAGTATTCCGATGCTGTATATAAAAAATGAATATGCGCATTTAAGACCCTATTTTTATGTGATGAGTTTCTTTGTTATAAGTACCATTATTTTCTTTATATGTTACTGGTTTATGTACAAACAAATTTATGGAGGAGGTTTTAAAAAATTCATAAATTATATAGGTATGTTTTTAACATTTTTCTCAGTTGCCATGGGCTTTTCTCTTCACAATTCGATTGCGGTTATAGAAGGGCATTTGGGTAAGCGAAGTGATTTTATACGTACACCAAAGTTTAATATTAACAGTATAACAGATTCCTGGAAAGGCAATAAGTACCTAAAGAAAAACATATCTGTAAATGTTGTTTTTGAAGGTTTACTTATGTTGTATTTTGCTTTTGGAATGTATAGTGCTTTTATTGTCGGCGACCAAGGAGG
>JGI26061J44794_1000169_pt1 | contig 31050 bp, 32 predicted proteins | sample MarorgKNORR_S2LV_5_FD_44794 | JGI IMG/M metagenome (IMG submission 44794) | reverse complement strand
ACTTCCCGAAGTTGTTAAACCATCAAAAGGTGTAAAACTTCTTACATCGCTTGGTTGAGACAACTTATATAACTTATCTAAATTACGAGTGTTTTCTACTATTATTTCAGTGTCTAACTGCCTATAGGTTTTTGTTAAGAATTTTGGAAAACGCAAGTATTCAATAATAATCGAATCAGTTTCAATAGGTTTTTTAAAAGTTAACAATGCTTTTGAAAAATCAATAGTATAAAAAGAAGAATCTATAATGGTATTATTTTTTTTTCGTAACAGAAACTTACTGGAATTTATACTCACGCTATCAATAACAATAGAATCTTTTACAGCAACTTTTTTAGTTCTGTAATTAGAAGTTTGGTCTTGAGCAAACGCACAAACACTGAATAAAAGAATTAATAAAAGAAGTGTAAATTTCATCTGATACTTAAACTGTCATAACTCTAAAATATTTTGTTGATAGTTTTAGTTAAAAACAGCTATAAATTAATAGCGTAAAAGTAAAGCATTATTTATTTTAGCTGAAATATCTTATCCTTACAAATGAAAATCATCTCTTACAATGTAAATGGCATTCGAGCAGCAATAAATAAAGGCTTTATAGATTGGTTAAAAAGTGCCAATCCTGACGTGATTTGCTTACAGGAAATTAAAGCATTAAAAGAACAACTGGATTTAAACGTTTTTGCTGAAGCTGGTTATCAATATAACTATTGGTTTAGTGCACAAAAAAAAGGATATAGTGGTGTCGCCATATTATGTAAAACCGAACCAAACCATATAGAATATGGGACAGGAATAGCATCAATGGATTTTGAAGGTCGGAATCTTCGTATAGATTTTCCTGATATTTCAGTTATGAGTTTGTATTTACCATCTGGGACCAATATGATGCGTTTAGAGCACAAACTGGAATATATGGCACTATTTCAGGGATATATAAATGAGCTAAAAAAGGAATATCCAAACCTTATTATTTGTGGAGATTATAATATATGTCACGAAGAAATAGATATTCACAATCCGAAAGGTTTAAAAAATGTATCTGGATTTTTACNCGTAGAACGAGAATGGATTGGAAGTTTTATAGAAAGCGGATTTATAGATTCGTTCAGACACTTAAATTCGGCACCACATCAATACAGTTGGTGGAGTTATCGCGCCAATGCAAGAGCCAATAATAAAGGTTGGCGATTAGATTACGCCATGGTAGCAAATCCATTACAAGAAAAAATAAAAAGAGCCGTTATACTGTCTGATGCATTTCATAGCGACCATTGTCCAATTTTAGTAGAAATAGAAAATTTGTAAGTAGTATTCAGTTGGCAGTATAAAATACTGTAAACTTTACACTAAATTCTTATAAATAAAAAATAAAAATGATAAAAAAAATATTATTAACAGTTGTAGCACTAATTTTTATAACCTCATGTGTGTCACCAAAAGTTTATAAGGATTTAGAAGGGAAATACACCAATTTAAAAAAAGAAAACAGGAATCTTTCCAATGAAAATGAAACGCTTTTAAATGCCAAAAATAAAGCAGAAAATAGTTTGAGACAGCTTCAAAGAGATTACGACGAAGTAGTTGTACAAAGAGATAAATTGCAAAGCGATTATAATGCAATAAAGTCAAATTATGATAATTTAAAAGCTTCTTATGATGCTTTAGAAGAAAACAGTTCGGCTGCTATTGCAGAAAATTCCAAAAAGAACAGAGAGTTATTAGCCCGATTAGAAGTTAAGGAGCAAGCTCTTGCTTCAGAAAATGCAAGATTAGAAACATTAAAAAAAGAATTGGAAAACAGGTCAAGGCGTGTAGAAGAATTAGAAAGTCTTATCGCTGCAAAAGATGCTGCAATGACAGCTTTAAAAAATGCAATTTCCAGAGCATTATCCGATTTTGAAGGCAAAGGATTAATTGTAGAACAACGCGATGGAAAAGTTTATGTTTCTATGGAAAATAAATTATTATTCGGTTCAGGAAGTTGGGAAGTAGGAGCCGAAGGACGTAGAGCAGTACAACAATTAGGAAACGTATTAGGCGATAATCCAGACATCGCAGTATTAATTGAAGGTCATACAGATAATGTGCCATATACCGGAAGTGGACAAGTAAAAGGAAACTGGGATTTATCTACCAAACGTGCAACAGCAATTGTGCAGATATTACGTGAAAATGCAANTATAAATCCAGAAAATNTAACAGCAGCCGGAAGAGGCGAATTTGCTCCAATTGCTACTAATGATACTGCTGAAGGGAAAGCAAAGAACAGACGTATTGAAGTTATTTTGACACCTAAATTNGATGANATTTCAAAATTGTTGAATGATCTATAAGGGTTGATTTGTNATTCCTGCGTAGGCAGGAATCCATTATTATTCAAGTTTTAATTATTAAGGATTCCCGTTTTCACGGGAATTGAAAATAAATTTTCAATGAAATACACAACACTTCCAAATACCAATATAAAAGTTAGCAAAATATGCTTGGGTTCTATGACTTGGGGCAACCAAAACACAGAGGCCGAAGGGCATACACAATTAGATTATGCCTTTGAACAAGGGATTAATTTTATAGATACAGCAGAATTATATCCAGTTCCAGCCGAAGCAAGAACANACGGTAGAACAAGTGAAATTATTGGTACTTGGTTACAAAAAACCAGGAATAGAGACAAGGTAGTATTAGCATCAAAAATTGCTGGACCAGGAGAATATACTGAACATATACGAACAACTGGTTTTAGTCAAGAAGCGATTAAAGATGCAGTAAATCAAGAGTTAAAAAGACTCCAAACCGATTATATAGATTTATATCAATTGCATTGGCCAGAACGACAGACCAATACCTTTGGTATTAGAGATTATAGTCATAATCCCAACGATCCTTGGGAAGATAATTTTAACCAAGTGCTTCACACACTTGACGACATTATTAAAGAAGGAAAAATTCGTTATGTTGGTTTATCTAACGAGAAAGCATGGGGAATGATGCGGTATTTGGAAGAATCTAAAACACATAATCTTCCACGAATAATCACCATTCAAAATGCATATTCGTTGTTAAACAGACCTTTTGAAGGCGATATGGCAGAAGTAGCTATTAGAGAAAAAATAGGATTGTTAGCTTATTCTCCATTAGCATTTGGAGTGCTTTCCGGTAAATATATTAAAGGGACAGCTAGTAAAAANTCTCGTTTAAAATTGTTTCCAATATTTACAAGATACAGTAGCGAGCAATCTACCGANGCCACCAAGAAATATTTACAAATTGCAGAGAATAATAATTTGAGCTTAACACAAATGTCTCTTGCTTTTGTGACACAGCAACCATTTGTAACCAGTACTATTATTGGAGCTACAACTATGGAGCAACTCAAAGAAAATATTGATAGTATTAATATAGAATTAAGCAAAGACATTTTAGAACAGATTAATGCAATACATGCTGTAATACCTAATCCTGCACCTTAATATTTTGTCATTCTGGCGGGAGCAGAAATCCATAAAAACAAAAAAAATCCTTACTCTTTCGAATAAGGATTTTTTTACAATTCAATTTTGTTACCATTTTTATCAAAAAAATGATATTCTAGATATGTGTAAGCATCTCTTGGTAATATATTCACCCATTTTTTGTGTTCAAAAAACCATTTTGAACGTATAGATGGAAAGCCTTTTGTTAAATAGGCTGCTATAAAAGGATGTGTGTTTAAAGTCAGCTTTTTATAGTCTTTTTTTAATAGTTCTTCCAGATCGTNCGAAATCTTTTGTACGATTCCGATAGGAGCTTCAACTTCTTGACCATTAATACCATTTGGATCTTCCTCTCTGGTTTTAATTTTCAGTTCTGGTCGTACTCGTTGTCTGGTTATTTGTATCAATCCAAATTTACTTGGAGGTAAAATTTTGTGTTTTGCTCTGTCATCTTTCATTTCTTCACGAAGATGATTAAAGAGTTTTTTTCTATGTNCAGCTCTATTCATATCAATAAAATCAACTACTATGATTCCGCCCATATCACGCAAGCGTAATTGGCGAGCAAGTTCAGTAGCCGAAATTAAATTAACTTCAAGTGCTGTATCCTCTTGGTTTTTTGCTTTGTTAGAGCGATTTCCGCTATTAACATCTATAACGTGAAGAGCTTCTGTATGTTCTATTATAAGATAAGCTCCTTTTGCCATAGACACAGTGCGTCCAAAGGATGTTTTTATTTGCCTCTCAATTCCATGTTTTTCAAAAATTGGAATATTAGATTGATACAACTTAACTATTGATTCTTTTTTAGGTGCAATTTCTTGCAAATAATCTTTTATTTGAATGTAAAGCAATTCATCATCTACTATTATTGAAGTAAAAGAGTCATTAAATATATCTCTTAAAATAGAAGAGGCTTTATTCATTTCTCCTAACACTTTACTAGGATGATGTGCTTTATGTAGCTTTTTACACATTGCGGCCCAACGACCATACAAATTTTGTAAATCTCTGTCTAGTTCAGCTACTTTTTTGCCTTCTGCAACAGTACGTACTATAACTCCGAATCCTTTTGGAGTTATACTTTTAAGCAAACGTTTAAGTCTGTCTTTTTCTTCTCTGTTTTCAATTTTTTGAGAAATTGAAATTCGATCAGAAAAAGGAACTAAAACTAAATATCTACCAGCTAATGAAAGCTCCGAACTAATTCGTGGTCCTTTAGTAGATATTGGTTCTTTTACTATTTGTACTAATACAGATTGATTTGATTTTATGGCGTCAGCAATGCTGCCGTTTTTATCAATATCTTTTTCAAATGGGAAATTCTTTAAAGAATAATCTCTAAGTTTACCTGTGCTTACACGTTTTACGAATTTTAAAAGAGTTGGAAGTTTTGGACCTAAATCATGATAATGCAAAAACGCATCTTTTTCATAACCAACATTAACAAATGCTGCATTTAAACCAGCAACAGATTTTCTGATTTTGGCTAAAAACACATCGCCAACCGAAAAATTATTGCCTTCTTCATCTTTTTGTAATTCAATTAGTTTTCCATCTTTTAATAAGGCAAAATCAACAGTGTTAGAACTAGAACGAATTATTAATTCTTTATTCATTTTGTTAATTTTAATCTATCACGTTTAAGTGTGACAGATGGATTATACATATTTAATTTGATTCACAGGCCCCGATAATTATCGGGATTTTAATCTGTAAAATTTATGATTATGGTAAGGTAAAAGCATATTATACTTAATACACATAGATTTTCAGTTTTTATACTTGTTCTTTTTCCCTTTGTCTGCGTTAAAATTTAAATCGTAGCTAAGGCTATGATTGAAATTTGTGCCTTGATAAAGAAAAAAATAAATTTGTCAAAATTCCTAAAAATATAAATGTATAAAGTAAATTATCATAAATTTAATATCAAAGAACGATTTTAATATAAATCGAAAAAGTAGTCATCAAACTACTTTTTCGTGTTAATTTTTCTTGTGACGATTAGCTCTTCGTCTTTTTTTACGCTTATGCGTAGCAACCTTGTGTCTTTTACGTTTTTTACCACTTGGCATAAATTAATACTTTTTTTAAATTAATATTTTATTAATTGTTTTATTTAATCTTAACATTAGCTTTTATACTTTCAACAAAAACTTTTGCTGGTTTAAATGCAGGTATGTTGTGAGCCGGAATTATAATAGTTGTATTTTTTGAAATATTTCTACCGGTTTTTTCTGCTCTGGCTTTGATGATGAAACTGCCGAAACCTCTAAGATATACGTTATTGCCACCTTCTAAAGATGTTTTAACTTCACTCATAAATGTTTCTACTGTTGCTTGAACATCTCCTTTTTCTATTCCTAATTTTTCAGAAATTTTTGCTACTATATCAGCTTTAGTCATTGTTTGTTGTTTATTAAAGGGTTATTTATTAATTATAAGGGTTGCAAATATATGTATTTTATATTCAATATTTCAAGTCTAATACATTAAAATTTAACCAAATAAACGTTTATTTTTGTCAGTTAAGGAATTTTTTTAAATGAATTTTACAAAAATATTAATATATTGGTATTCAGAACATAAGAGAGAGCTTCCTTGGAGAGAAACACGAAATCCTTATTGTATATGGCTTTCAGAAATTATAATGCAGCAAACACAAATTAAACAAGGCTTACCTTATTATGAAGATTTTGTTGCTAACTTTCCTACAGTTTTTGATCTTGCAATAGCTAAAGAAAGTACCATTTTAAAACTGTGGCAAGGTTTGGGTTATTATTCGAGAGCTCGGAATTTACATTTTTCAGCAAAGTATATTGTAAGCGAATTAAACGGACAGTTTCCGAAGACCTATAAAGAGCTATTAAAACTTAAAGGCGTTGGAGATTATACTGCAAGCGCAATTGCTTCAATTTGTTATAATGAGCCAGCAGCAGTTGTAGATGGTAACGTTTATAGAGTATTGTCCCGTTTTTTCGGAATTGAGGTTCCTATTAATTCAACTCAAGGTATCAAAAAATTTAAATCACTTGCGCAATCACTATTGCCTAAAAACAATATTGGAGATTATAACCAAGCAATTATGGAGTTTGGTGCAACGCAATGCAAACCAAAGACGCCAAATTGTAAAATATGTCCATTAAATGCAACATGTGTAGCATTGCAATTTGACAGAATAGCAGAACTATCTGTTAAAATTAGTAAAACTAAAATTTCAAAAAAATATTTTAATTTTTTAGTGTTTGTTTCAGAAAGCAATAAAACGATTTTAGAGCAACGTAAAGAGAAAGGGATTTGGCAATATTTATATCAATTCCCCTTAATTGAAACAAGTGAATCATTATTACATGAAAATTTCAAAAATAATAATGATGTGATTACATATATTAATGGTGCAGATTATAGTTTTAGTCTTTTTAATGAAACCGAAATTGTTCATAAACTTTCTCATCAGCATTTATATACAAAGTTTTGGGTTTTAAAAGTTAAAGAACTTCCGAGAACAGGAATAGATATAACAAAAATAAAATCTTATCCAGTACCAGTTTTGATAAGCAGATTTATAGATAGGTTTAATTTTTAGAATAAATATATTGTTCATATTTTTTTATTACTTTTAAAAAAGTCTATAATAATTCGGTTAATTTTGTATTTTTAATAAAATAAATAATTATGTCAGGAACATTAAATAAAGTGATGCTAATTGGGCATTTGGGAGACGAAGTAAAAATGCATTATTTTGAAGGTGGTGGCTGTATAGGTCGTTTTCCGTTAGCCACAACCGAAACCTATGTTAGCAAACAAACTAATGAGCGTGTTTCTAACACAGAATGGCATAATATAGTGGTAAGAAATAAAGCTGCAGAGATTTGCGAAAAATATTTAAGCAAAGGAGACAAGGTTTATATTGAAGGACGAATTAAAACACGTAAGTGGCAAGATGATAAAGGAATAGATCGTTTTTCTACCGAAATTCAGTGTAAAGATTTTACATTTTTATCCACAAAAAGAGAAAGCGCTTCAGTTGAAGCTGCTTCACAAGAAGTACAACCATCTGTACAGAAAAATCAAGAAGTAGTAAACGAGCCAGCCACAGAAGAAGATGACTTACCGTTCTAAATTGTTTCACTAATACAATATCATTTGGATCCCGATCCCTTTAGTTTAATTATCTACCTTAACACAATTGATGTTTCAATTGCATTTGGATTTTTCCTTTTATTTTTCCTTTTGCTATGTTCAGCATTAATTTCGGGTGCCGAAGTCGCTTTGTTTTCGCTCACAAAAATAGATATTGATACTGCTCTAGAAGAAAAATCCAAGCCTATAGAGATAGTTTCTAAACTTTTACAAAAACCTCAAAAATTATTGGCGACTATATTAATAGCCAATAATTTTATAAATATTGCTATTGTTATTTTGTTTGCTTCAATAAGCGATATTTTATTTAAAAATGTTAATACTGCTATTGATTTTTATTTTTTTGAATTTAATCTCGTATTCTTTTTAAAAGTAGTTACTGCCACATTTTTGATTTTGCTTTTCGGAGAAATATTACCAAAGGTATATGCCAGCCGGAATAATTTAAAGTTTTCGAAATTCATGGCATATCCATTAAAAATATTAGACACTGTTTTTTCGCCTTTAAGTTTACCAATGCAAAGAGTAACAAAAACTATTAGTAATAAATTACGGAAACAGAAATCTAATTTAAATATTGATAAATTATCGCAAGTTTTAGAATTAACCAGTGAAGAAGACACAACGAGTGAAGAGCATAAAATATTAAAGGGAATTTTGTCTTTTGGAAATACTGACACTAAACAAGTGATGCGACCACGAATTGATATTTTTGCTTTAGATGAAAATCTAAAATATAGCGAGATTATTCCCGAAATAATTAAACATGGTTATTCCAGAATTCCTGTTTACAAAGATAATGTAGATACTATTTCGGGTATTTTATACGTAAAAGATTTATTACCTCATTTAGATAAAGAATATTTTGATTGGACGAGCTTACTTCGAGAACCGTTTTTTGTGCCTGAGAACAAAAAGTTAGACGATTTAATGGTAGAATTTCAAGAAAAGAAAGTGCATCTTGCTGTTGTAGTTGACGAGTATGGAGGAACTTCTGGGCTTGTTTCTCTTGAAGATGTTATAGAAGAAATTGTAGGTGATATTGGTGATGAGTTTGATGTAGATGACCTTACATATTCTAAACTCGATGAAAACAATTTTGTGTTTGAAGGAAAAACAACATTAAAAGACTTTTATAAAATTATTGAGCTTGAAGATGAAACTGTTTTTGAAACTAAAAAAGGTGAATCAGAAACTATTGCTGGATTTGTTTTAGAGGTTTCCGGAAGTTTTCCTAAAAAAGGAAGTGAAATAAATTTTGATAATTACGTTTTTACTATTGAAGCCATAGATAAAAAACGCATAAAACAAATTAGAGTTACGATTAAAGATTAGTGTAACTACACAGTACTTAAAGTGTGATAAAGTTGTAAGTACTTAAAGTTATTGGACAAGCTCTAAAGTTTAATTATCATTGTTGTTAGTAAAAAAATTAATAAGTCGCTAAAGCATTGTGTTTGTTATACTTAAACAAGTTCAGTACAAGTTATTTAGAGGTTTCTAAAATTTGACACCTTGCTTTTGAAAATATGCAAGGAAACGCGAGTTATTGAACCTGATTAATTTTAACTATTACAATATCAATTAGTTATAATGTAGTCTTGATTCTTTGCTCTTATAGCGAAGCAGTCTTATGTCTTTAGCCTGACAATACTGTTTAATTATAATAAGATACCCACTTTTGTGGGCAATGCTATGAAAAATATATTCTTCCTTTTTGCAATAGTCTTTTTTATGTCTTGCGGTAACGAACCTATGCCAAAACCAAAAGCATTTTTAAGATTAGAGTATCCTAAGCCACAATATAAAGAAGTTAATACCAACTTACCCTTTACTTTTAAAAAAAACAGTATTGCTAATAAAATAGGAGTTATAAAATCATCAAGAAATAAAAAAACTTTAGGCTTAGAAGTTACTTATCCTACTATTAAAGCAACCATTTTTTTGACATATAAAAAAATAGATGCCAATAATTTACAATTGCTAATTAATGATGCACAAAATATTACTCAATCACATGCAAGAAAAGCAGATGCAATAACAGGACAGTCATTTGGAAATCTTGAACAGCGTGTTTATGGTATGTTTTACGAAGTAGATGGGAATGTAGCATCACAAGCCCAATTTTATGTAACCGATAGTATTACCCATTTTTTAACGGGTTCTTTATACTTTTATGTAAAGCCTAATTATGATTCAATTCTTCCTGCCGCAGATTATCTTAAGAAAGACATTCAGCATATTATGGAAACCTTAAAATGGAAAGAATAGGAAGCACCTTTTTAAAAAATGCTTTTTCATTTATAAAAAATTTATAGAAATAACGAGTATAACTATAACAACTAATCCAATTAAAATAATCTTGTTTCTAAGGTTATTATTTTTATTCATAGATAAATCTGGATGTAGATTAAAAAGGGAAAAGATTTAATTTGAAAGCTCTGAATTAAAAATAACCCAGAGCTTTCGCTAATTCTCCCTAANAACTAATTAATAGCACTGTAAATGTCTGTAATAAAAGGACACTAAACAATACGTAACGTTACGTATATTTACAAAAAGAAATCTTGATTTTCTTTTGCCCAAATCAATAAACTATTCTGATGAGATTCTATATTTAGTTTATTGATAATGTGACTTTTATGTTTTTCGACAGTTCTGCTAGATGTAAATAAAATAACACCAATCTCTTTAGCAGTTTTATTTTGAGCAATTAATTTAAGTATCTTTTTTTCGGTAGGTGTTAAAATACTCATATCAATTACGTCTTCTTGAGTTAACATAAATTCTTCAATTTCTGGACTATAAAATGGGTTGTTGTTTTCAATGGCAGTCAGGCAGTTTTCAATTTCGCTTAAAGCAAATTCTTTAAGTATATAACCAGAAACGTTTAATGCTTTTGCCTGATGGTAAAGTTGTGCGCTCTTTTCGAAAGTTATAAGCACGATTTTTGTTTTTATATTATTACTTATACAGGCTTCGGTAATCTCTATACCTGATTTATAAGGCATTCTAATATCTAAAATAGCAATGTCTGGTTTATGCTTAATTATTAATTCGTAGGCTTCTTTACCATTTGTTGCGCTTCCAACTACATTGTGGGTTTTTTCGGTTAAAAAATCATATAATCCTTTTAATACTAAAGGGTGGTCATCGGCAATAATAATGGATGGCTTCATGAAATGTATAGGGATTTAATACGTTATAATTAAAGTTTAAGATATAATTGTTTTTTTTGATAATCTATAATGGCATTTCCTTTTTTTAAAATATCCGCTCCAATAATACCATCCACAGGATTTGAGTTATGATTAATTAAAGCAGTATTAACATAGGTAAGATTAAACAAAATTAATGCAACCTTATCTTTTTTCCATTTACCTATTTTAACCACATTTTTTTTAGAAATTTTTGTCAACATATCTGTTGCACCAGCTCCAGCTGCTTTAACATCGGAATCTTCAACTTTTAAATTAAAGGTCTCAACCGAATCAAAACCAATACATGAATTTGATGCGCCTGTATCTAAAATAAACTTGCCTTTAATGCCATTTATGCTTGCATTAATTTCAAAATGATTAGTCTTCGTAAACTTAAGTTTAATTTTTACATAGCCTTGCGGTATAAGAAATTCTTGTAACGTCATTTTTTTTAAATATAAGAATCATAGATTAATGAAATAACCTTTACATCTTGACTTGTTATTTTGCTTACTTTCTTTGTTGTAAAGATGTTGAATAAACTATAGCTATTCAATATTTTTACGCCTCTAAAATAAACAAAATTACTTCGTTATTTTTGCAAACTTTATTTCCTAACAAACCCTTACTTTTGCTGTATGATAATTACAGACACTCATACACATTTATATAGTGAAGCTTTTAATGAAGACAGAAAAGAGATGATTGAGCGTGCTTTAGACTTAAAGGTAAGACGCTTTTTTATCCCTGCCATAGATTCTTCTTACACAAAAGCAATGTTTCAGTTGGAAAAAGACTTTCCTGAAAACGTATTTTTAATGATGGGATTGCATCCAACGTCTGTTAAAGAAAATTATAAGACTGAATTAGAACATGTTAAACAATTATTATTAGANCGTTCTTTTATTGCGATTGGTGAAATTGGGATTGATTTGTATTGGGATAAATCAACCTTAGCTTTTCAGCAAGAAGCTTTCAGAACTCAAATAAAACTTGCAAAACAATATAAACTGCCAATCGTAATACATTGCAGAGAAGCTTTTGATGAGATATTTGAAATATTAGAAGAAGAAAAATCAGATGATTTATTCGGAATTTTTCATTGTTTCACAGGTACTTTAGAGCAGGCTCATAAAGCCATTTCGTATAATATGAAGCTTGGTATTGGAGGTGTTGTGACTTTTAAAAACGGTAAAATAGATAAATTCCTAAATCAAATAGACCTTAAACATATAGTATTAGAAACCGATTCGCCATATTTATCGCCAACACCATATAGAGGGAAGCGCAATGAAAGTAGTTATATATTAAAGGTGTTAGAAAAGGTATCGGAACTATATGAGTTATCACAAGAAGAAATAGCCGAAATTACTACATCAAATTCTAAAGACGTTTTTAAAGTTTAAAATGAAGACACCAAACATACTATTAATATATACAGGAGGAACAATTGGGATGATTAAAGATTCCGAAACAGGAGTTTTGCATTCTTTCGACTTTAATAATTTAATAATTAAGATTCCGGAACTTAAACTTTTAGATTGTACCATACAAACCATTTCATTTAATGAGCCTATAGATTCATCGAATATTAATCCTGAATATTGGGCTGAAATAGCTGAAATTATTGAAGACAATTATAACTCTTATGATGGTTTTGTTGTGTTACACGGAAGCGATACAATGAGTTATTCGGCTTCAGCATTAAGCTTTATGTTAGAAAACTTATCCAAACCAGTAATTTTTACAGGCTCACAATTACCAATTGGAGATTTAAGAACCGATGCCAAAGAAAATTTAATCACTTCTATTCAAGTGGCATCGTTACTAAAAGAAAACAAACCTGTAATAAAAGAAGTAGGTTTGTATTTTGAGTATAAATTATACAGAGGCAATCGAACCACAAAAATAAATGCCGAACATTTTNAAGCATTTGCTTCCTTAAATTATCCGGATTTAGCAGTTTCAGGAGTCCATTTAAAAATTAACTTTCCTTATTTACTTGAGCCAGATGCTACAATAAAGTTAGTTGTACATAAAGAAATGGATACTAATATTGCCCTTGTAAAATTATTTCCAGGAATTTCTTGTTCTCTCTTACAAACCATATTTAATTCTACAAACCTTAAAGGGATTGTTTTAGAAACTTATGGAGCAGGAAATTGCACTACTGAAGATTGGTTTATTACATTATTAAAAGAAGCTATAACAAAAGGAATATATATTATTAATGTAACACAATGTTCGGGAGGAAGTGTAGCAATGGGTCAATATGAAACAAGTACACAGTTAAAAAAGATAGGGATTATCTCAGGAAAAGATATAACAACCGAAGCAGCAATTACAAAACTAATGTATTTATTAGGTAAAAATTTATCTTCAAACGACTTTAGAACTCTTTTTGAAACTTCTTTAAGAGGTGAAATATCTTAAAATTAACAATCAAAACTTTAGCAGTTAAGTTTTTTTTTGTTATTTCAACCGCTGTAAGAAAAAAATAAATTTTTAGAGAGGTGGCCGAGCGGTCGAAGGCGCACGCTTGGAAAGCGTGTATGCGTTAATAGCGTATCGAGGGTTCGAATCCCTTCCTCTCTGCACAAGAGAATAATAACTAGTTTTATTTTCTTTGACACACAAATAAGAGATTTATTAGATCAACAAGGTTAATCTTATCTTCTCTATCGTAATTTTTATTTTTTAATTACATTTTTTTTATATCTTTAACCCTTAACTAATAAAATTTAAGATTAAAATCAATGAAAAGATTATTTTCTATTCTGGCTATCGCTGGTATTATGACATTCGGAACTGTAAATGCTAATACAAATGCGAACACAAACACAAACACTATTGTTAATACGGTTGTAAGTTTAACTCAAGAAGATGATGTGGCTCCTGCTGAAGAAGCTACATTTCATCAAGAATTAAAAAAGAGATTTATTGAAGGAGGTGCAGGTTTTATGGGCATTGTATTATTATGCTTAATTCTAGGTTTAGCAATCTCTATTGAGAGAATTATCTTTTTAAATCTTTCTACCTCAAATACTAAAAAATTAACTCAAAACGTAGAAGATGCACTTGCTTCTGGTGGTGTTGATGCTGCAAAAGAAATATGTAGAGACACAAAAGGACCTGTAGCTTCTATATTTTATCAAGGTTTAGATAGAGTTGATGAAGGATTGGAACAGGTTGAAAAAGCTGTTGTAAGTTATGGAGGTGTGCAAATGGGACAATTAGAAAAGAACGTGTCTTGGATTGCACTATTTATTGCATTGGCTCCTATGCTTGGTTTCATGGGAACAGTAATTGGTATGATTTCTGCATTCGATAAAATTGAAGCTGCTGGAGATATGAACCCTTCATTAGTTGCTGGAGGTATTAAAATAGCACTTTTAACAACTGTATTTGGTTTGGTAGTAGCTATTATACTTCAAATATTTTATAATTACATTATTGCAAAAATAGATAGTATAGTTAACGATATGGAAGATGCATCAATTACATTGATGGACTTATTAATCAGACACAAGAAGTAATAACCCTTTAAAATAATATAATTATTATGAATTTACATAAAATTTTAAAGATACTTGCTGCTGTATTAAGTTTAATTGGCGCTATAATTTTAGTGATGATTATCTCTAAAGGCGATACAGCAATTACTTCGGCTTATGAAGCTGGTGAAGACACAAGTTTAGTTGACAATATGGCTTATGTTGCCTACTTGATTTTTGTAATAGTTTTGTTATTTGTTATAGGTTTTGTAATCAAAAATTTATTTACAGATACTGGATCTTTAAAAAGCACCTTAATAGGTTTAGGAGCATTTGTCGCTATATTAGTAGTGTCTTATGTTTTATCTGGAGGAGATCCAACTGTATACAAGCATAGTGAAGGCATAGCAACTGAAATGTCGTCTCACTTAGTTGGAGCTGGATTAGTAGCATTTTATATTTTAGGTATATTAGCTATTGGTTCAATATTATTTACAGGAGTTAAAAAACTAATCAAGTAATTATGGCAAAACGAGCAGCACCCGAAGTTAATGCAGGCTCTATGGCAGATATTGCATTTTTACTGTTAATATTTTTCTTGGTAACTACGACTATGGAAAAAGATTGGGGTATTAACAGGAAGTTACCCCCAATGGAAGATTCTCAAGAAGATGTAATTATCAAACAAAAGAATATATTTACCGTTTTATTAAATGGTAAGGATCAATTGCAGGTAGAAGACGAACTAATGCAAGTTAAAGATTTAAGAGCTGCTGCTGTTGAGTTTTTAGATAATGGAGGAGGAACTAATGCAGATGGCGAAAAATGTAATTATTGTAAGGGGAAAAGGAATCCAAAATCTTCCGATCATCCAGACAAAGCGATTATTTCTTTAAAGAACGAACGACAAACATCTTATGGTTTCTATATTTCAGTTCAAAACGAATTGGTAGGGGCATATAATGTCTTGCGAAATAGGCGAGCTCTTGAAATAGGTCCACAAAAAGGATTTAGAGGTATGGATTTTTTAGAGATGAAAAAGAACTCTAAACCTAGTTCAACTTGGATTGGTAATAAAAAAAAGTTAAAAGAGCTGATATCCCAAATAAAATTGGAGTATCCTATGAAACTTTCAGAAGTTCAGTAATTTAGAATTTAATACAGTATTATAACAATATGTCTAAATTTAAAAAGAAACAAGATGGCGGTGTGCCAGCAATTAATACAGCATCTTTACCAGATATTGTGTTTATGTTATTATTTTTCTTTATGGTAGCTACTGTAATGAGAGATAGTACGCTTAAAATTGAAAACAAACTACCATCAGCTTCAGAAGTTGAGAAACTTGAAAAGAAGAATTTGGTGATGTATATTTATGTAGGGAAGCCTAGTAAAAACTATAAAAAGCAGTATGGTACTGAAGCAAGAATACAACTAAACGATAAATTTGCTGAAGTAACTGACATTGCAGCTTTTATTGCATCTGAGAGGGCAGACAAACGTGAAGAAGAAAGACCATTCTTAATAACATCCTTAAAAGTTGATAAGAAAGCAAATATGGGAATTGTTGGAGATATTAAGCAGGAACTTAGAAAAGTAAATGCTTTAAAAATAAATTATGCATCAATAAGAAATATGTCTAATTAAGACAATTCTTCTATAATTTTAAAATTTAAAGGTATTCTATTTTAGAATGCCTTTTTTATTAGTGAAACTTTGTTTTGAATTAATTGCTACGCAACTTTTCAAAACTAATAGTTGAACTAATCCCGTTTTTTAACGGGATATCAGGTTTATAACCTCGAAGCTCGCTTCAGAACTTTAAAAATTATTGTCTGTTGAATACCTTGTGGGTTTGCCTCGAAGATATTTATATTTAACTTTACAACATGAGAGTTGTTTTAATTTTAATACTAACATTAATAAGTTATCATTCTATATTAGGACAGGATAATACTATTTCAGAAGCAGATAATCTTTATAGAGAAGACCAGTTTTATTTTGCAATTACGTACAATCTTCTGGGCAAGATGCCTGAAGGTATGTCACAAAGTGGTTTTTCCAGTGGTTTTCACTTTGGTTTTATTAGAGATATGCCAATCAATAAAAACAGAACCATAGCTTTTGGTTTAGGTCTGGGTTATTCTACGAATTCGTTTAATCAAAATCTATTGATTTCTGAAGATGAACAGGGAATGCTTAACTATGAAATTCTTGATAATACGTCATATACTAAAAATAAGTTTTCAATGCATCTTGTAGAAATCCCATTTGAATTCAGGTGGAGAACTTCTACAGCAGAATCGTATAAATTTTGGAGAATTTATACTGGATTTAAATTGGGTTATGTGTTTGCTACAACTTCAAAATTTAACAGTTCTCAAGAAAACATTAAACTCAGCAATATTGATGATTTTAAAATGATTCAGTATGGATTAACTTTAAGTGTAGGCTACAACACATTTAATGCTTATTTGTACTATGTGCTAAATCCTATATTTAAAAAAGAAGCAAAAATTAATGGGGAATCTATAGATTTTAACGCCATTAAAATTGGANTTATATTTTATATACTATAACTATTGTTGCCCGAGTAAAAAATTAATTAAACCGTTAAAGTGTAGTTTTTGTTATGTTTATGAGTGTTGACTTATTGACACCTTGCTTTTATAATAAGCAAGAAAACAGAAATTATTGAATCTTATGAATTTTAACAATTACATTATCAATTAGTTACAATAAAGTCTTGATTCTCTGTTCTTTCAGCGTAGAGGTCTTAAGTCTTTAACCAGACAACAGTAATACTATAACCAATAATTCAGCACAATTAGCTGCGGAATCAATCCAACAAAAAATCCTATTATTAACTCAATATTAGTATGTGCATTTAAATGTAGTCTTGATGTCGCGATTGCTCCTATAATAATAAAAAAGATTGCTAAAGTACCATTTATGTTAATATTAAAATGAATACTTAAGGCAATAAGAAACAGTAATNCTCCTCCAGAAGCAATCATATGGATACTNGCTTTAAAATTTAGAAGCGCTAACATTAAACAAGATAAAGTAGATAGAAGCATTCCAATAAAAAAGAAATATAGTTCAGTAATCTCGTTAGATGGCAGCAAACGTTGAACAATAAACAAGATAATAATACAATTTATAGTTAAAGGAATAATACGTTCTTTAGGTGTAGCTAAGTTAACAGTATTTACTTTTCGTAATGTTTTTAATACAAAAAAGAGAAGTATGGGAAGAATGATAGTAAGTAATACTAACGAATACAATTTTACTTTAATTATTGGTAAAGGAATAAAACGAGGAGATTTTGTAAAATAAAAACAAACAGCAAAAAAAGGCATCATTAATGGGTGAAAAATATATGATATACTTTTTAAAACAACACTCATTTATATTTGTTTTCTGAGTCTGGCAACTGGTATGTCAAGCTGCTCTCTATATTTTGCAATAGTACGTCTTGCAATCGGATAGCCTTTATCTTTTAAAATCTTCGCAAGCTTTTCATCAGTTAATGGTTTTTTCTTGTTTTCAACCTCGATTACTGTTTCCAATATTTTTTTAATCTCACGCGTTGAGACTTCTTCACCTTGTGCATTTGTCATCGATTCGCTAAAAAATTTTTTTATAAGTTTAGTGCCGTAAGGCGTATCAACATATTTACTGTTTGCTACACGCGATACTGTAGAAACATCCATATCTATTTCATCAGCAATATTTTTAAGAATCATAGGTTTCAATTTAAGCTCGTCGCCTGTTAAAAAATANTCTTTTTGATAGTTCATAATAGCACTCATAGTTACAAACAAAGTTTGTTGACGTTGTTTTATAGCTTCGATAAACCATTTAGCGCCATCTAATTTTTGTTTAATAAACTGTACAGCATCTTTTTGAGATTTAGTTTTGTTTTTGGCTTCCTTATAGCCTTTAAGCATATTGTTATATTCCCTTGACACATGAAGTTCAGGAGCGTTTCTGCCATTAAGTGTTAATTCTAATTGGTTATCCATAATTTTAATAGTAAAATCTGGAACAACATGTTCGACCATTCTAGTGTTTCCCGAAAAAGAACCTCCCGGTTTTGGATTTAAACGCTCAATCTCTAAAATAGCATCTTTAAGCTGCACTTCATTAACATTAAATTTTAGAAGCAATTTTTTATAGTGCTTTTTTGTAAACTGATCGAAAGCTTTTTCAATAATATTAAGAGCCAACTCTGTATTAAGGGTTTTGGCTTTACGTTGTAACTGAATACTTAAACACTCTTGCAAATTTCTGGCAGCTACTCCAGCAGGATCTAATTGTTGTACAATTTTTAAAGTAACTTCTATTTTATTTTCGGTTGTGTAAATGTTTTGTGTAAATGCAAGATCATCCATTATATCTGATAAAGAACGGCGGATATAACCACTTCCGTCAACACTGCCAACTAAAAATTCNGCAATAATACGGCCTTCTTCATCCAATCTAAATGTATTTAATTGTGTTGTTAAATGTTGCGTAAACGAAATTCCTGAGGCATAAGGAATACTTTTGTCATCATCATCAGGACTATAATTATTGACTTGTGTTTTGTAATCAGGTATTTCGTCATCACTCAAATACTCATCAACATTAATATCTTCTGCATTAATGGATTCGTTATCATTATAGTCTTCAGAAGTATTATCAAAATTGTCCTCTAAATCATCAGTATTGTCTTTTCCGCTTTCTAATGCAGGATTCTCTTCAAGTTCTTGTTTTATGCGCTGCTCAAAAGCTAAAGTAGGAAGCTGTATCAGCTTCATCAACTGTATTTGTTGAGGCGATAATTTTTGAGATAATTTAAATTGTAAAAACTGTTTGAGCATTTTAAATAATAATTAATCAACTAAATATAGTAAATAGAATAGAATTTATGGTTTATTTAATAAGATTCCTGCCTTCGCAGTAATTAAAAATCAGCATTTTGTGGCGTTCTTGGAAACGGAATTACATCTCTAATGTTACTCATTCCTGTCGCAAACATAACAAGGCGCTCAAAGCCCAAACCAAAACCAGAATGTATTGCAGTACCATATTTACGTAAATCCAAATACCACCATAGCTCTTCTTCAGAAATATTTAATCCTGCCATTTTTTCTTTTAAAACCTCAAGACGTTCTTCACGTTGGGCACCACCAACAATTTCTCCTATTCCGGGAAATAAAATATCCATGGCACGAACCGTTTTACCATCATCATTTAAACGCATATAAAATGCTTTGATATTTGCTGGGTAATCAAATAAAATTACAGGACATTTAAAGTATTTTTCAACCAAAAAACGCTCGTGTTCACTTTGTAAATCGGTTCCCCATTCGTTAATGATGAACTTAAATTTCTTTTTCTTGTTGGGTTTACAATTACGCAATATATCTATTGCCTCAGTGTAACTTACACGTTTAAAGTTATTATCTATAACGAATCTTAACTTTTCGGTCAAGGTCATTTCATTACGTTCGGCTTGGGGCTTCGTTTTATCTTCTTGTATTAAACGTTGTTCCAAAAACGCCAGATCTTCTTTATTATTTTCGAGAATGTAACTTAAAACAGATTTCATAAAGTCTTCTGCCAAGTCCATATTGCCTGCTAAATCCATAAAAGCTACTTCTGGTTCTATCATCCAGAATTCGGATAAATGGCGCGAAGTGTTTGAATTTTCTGCTCTAAAGGTTGGTCCAAATGTATAGACTTTACCAAGAGACATTGCAAAGGTTTCAGCTTCTAATTGTCCGGAAACGGTTAAATTGGTTTCCTTTCCAAAGAAATCTTGAGTATAATCCACCTCTNCTTCATCGTTTAAAGGCGGGTTTTTGGCATCCAAATTACTAACCCGAAACATTTCTCCAGCACCTTCAGCATCACTTCCTGTAATTATTGGCGTATGCATATAATAAAAACCATTATCATTAAAATACTTATGAATAGCGAAAGACAGCGAAGAACGTAAACGCATAACAGCACTAAGTGTATTAGTTCTGGTACGCAAATGCGCATGTTCTCGTAAGAACTCAAACGAATGCTTTTTAGGTTGAATAGGATATTCTTCAGGATTAGAATCTCCAAGAATGTCAATTGATGAAACTTGTATCTCTACAGATTGCCCTTTACCTTTACTCTCTACTAAAATTCCTTTTATATGTATAGCAGCTCCAGTTGTAATCCGTTTTAAAAGAGATTCATCAGTATTTTCAAAATCGATAACACATTGTATATTATTAATCGTCGAGCCATCATTTAGAGCTATAAAACGGTTTGCTCTAAAAGTNCTTACCCAACCTTTAATTTCGATTTCAACTTGTGTTTTATTTTGCGACAATAATTCGGCTACTGAACTCGGCTTCATTGTTTTTTGATTTTAATAATGTGCAAAGATAAAAAAAGCCTATTGGCTTTCAAGCACCAAATCAACAAATCTCAAAATTTTTAAAACCCAAATCCCATAAAGNTTGTGCTTTGGAATTTGGAATTTGGATTTTTTTACTTTTCTAGATTATCTTCTTCCGGAATAATTCTGAANTTAGGCTCTTTTAAAACTTCCTTGTTTGCAATGCTTCTTTCCAACGATAACAATAATGATGGCAGCAATAATAAATTGGCTAACAGCGCAAATAATAAAGTTGCGGAAACTAATGCTCCTAGTGCAACTGTGCCTCCAAAGNTGGAAATTATAAAGACCGAAAATCCAAAAAACAAGACGATAGAAGTATAAAACATACTAATTCCTGTTTCGCGTAAAGCGGCATAAACAGACTTTTTAATTTTCCAATTGTTTGCCAGTAACTCTTGCCGGTATTTGGCTAAAAAGTGGATGGTATCATCTACCGAAATACCGAAAGCAATACTAAATACTAAAATTGTTGAAGGCTTTATAGGTACACCAAGAAAGCCCATTAATCCTGCCGTAATAAGTAATGGAAGAATATTTGGAATTAGAGACACAATAATCATCCTGAATGATCGAAACATATATGCCATAAAAAGTGATATCAAAAAAATGGCGAGTGATAGTGAAAGCACTAAATTGTTTATTAAATATTTTGTTCCTTTTTGAAATAGGTATGCTTTTCCTGTTATAGTAATTTCATATTGATCTTCCGGAAAAATCTTTTTTATTTTAGCTTTAAGATTTTCTTCAATGCGTTCCATTTTATCGGTACCAATATCTTTCATAAAGGTTGTTATACGAGCATATTGTCCTGTACTATCTACAAAATTTTTAAGTAAATCGACATTCGAAGATGAGTTTTTAACATACGATAAGATAAAGCTGTTTTCTTGAGATGTAGGTAATTGATAGTATTTAGGGTTTCCGTTATAGTAAGCTTGTTTCGAATATTTAACTAAACTCACTAAAGAAATCGGTCTCGATAATTCTGGAATTTCAATAATAAGTTCTTCAAGCTCGTTCATTCGCTTTAGCGTAGCAAGTTTCATAACACCATTTTTACGCTTCGTATTTACCATTATTTCCAAAGGCATAATACCATTAAATTCTTCTTCAAAAAATAGAATGTCTTTAAAAAAATCGGATTTTTGAGGCATATCTTCTATAAGGCTTCCCGAAACTTTTATTTGATAAATACCAATAATACTCACTATTAATAAGATTAGAGAAATGGCATAAATATTAATTTTTTTATATCGAACCATATGCTCCATCCAATCTACAAAAGCGTTTATCCAACTCTTGCTTAAGTGTTCTAAATGCCTTTCTTTAGGTTTTGGCATATAGCTGTAAATAATAGGAATAATTAGCAAACACAATATAAAAATGGCAAGGATACTAAGTGAAGCAACAATGCCGAATTCAGTCAGCAACTTGCTNTCTGTAATTATAAAAGTTGCAAATCCGGAAGCTGTGGTAACATTGGTCATTAAAGTAGCATTACCGACTTTAGTAATAACACGCTGCAAAGATTTTACTTTGTTGCCATGTTTTTTTACTTCTTGCTGATATTTATTTATTAAGAAAATACAATTAGGGATTCCTATTACAATAATTAAAGGAGGAATTAAAGCGGTTAGTACGGTAATTTCATATTCTAAAATCCCAATAATCCCAAAAGTCCACATAACTCCAATAACGACAATTACCATCGATATAAATGTGGCTCTAAATGACCTGAAAAAGAAAAAGAAAATTAANGATGTTACACCTAATGCAGCGAGAATAAAAGTGCTAATCTCATCAATAATATTTTGTGAATTTAGTGTNCGTATATAAGGCATTCCTGAAATGCGAACATCGAGATTGTAGTTTTTTTCAAAGGCTTCAATTTTTGGAATAAGTTTATTTATAACAAAATCTTTTCGAGCCGAAGTATTCACTATTTCTTTATCTAAATAAATAGCTGAACGGATTGTTTTGGTTTCTTTATTAAATAAAAAGTTATCGTAAAAGGGATATTGCTCAAATAATTGTTCTTGTAATGTTTCTAATTGTGCTAATGAAGTAATTGAATCTTTTATGAAAGGTTCTAAATCAAATTTTTTCTTTGCTTCGTTTTTTACTAGTTTTTGAAGGTCGCTAATAGCAATAACAGTTTCAACCTCATTAAATGCTTTAAAATCATTAGAAAGTTTGTTCCAGGCGTTTAATTTTTTAATGGTAAATAAAGAAGAGTCTTTAACCCCAAGGATTATTAAATTTCCTTCTTCTCCAAATATTTTAAGAAATGTATTGTATTTTAAATTAACCTCGTGCTGGTCAGGCAAAAGGTTGGCTTCAGTATATGTAAAACGCATTTTGTCCCATTGCAATCCAAAAAAGATTGTGGCAGCAGCAATGCTGATTAAAATACCAATTTTATTTCGTAAAATTAAACGTGCAATTGTTTCCCAAAAACCAACTGAAAATAATTTTGCCATAGCTTATTTTAATGACGCAAAGGTAGAATAATAGTGTTGATTAAATTAGCAAAATAACGTGTAAGTACATTAATTTTATAGGGTTACATTAAAAGTAAACTTGAATGCAAAATTATCTTCAAATTCTGAAAGATGATACGCACCATAACGATATGCAAAACTTAATCCAAACCCAAAAAGTAGCTTGTTAATCTCAAATCCAGATTCGGAATATCCTTTTTCGAGAGTGCCGAAAGTTATGCCTTTATGTCTGTCTATATTATTCATATTCCCTATAGCAAATCGTGAAATTAAAACTAATTGAGGCTTAAACCAAGGCGAGATATTAAATGGTCTTAAGTGGTACTTTATTTGAAAAATAGCAAATTTATCAGAAAAGAATTCATTAAAATACATCGTTTCAAAACTGTTTATTCCAGCAACTGAAAATCGTTGTAATATTGTTTCTTTATTTACATTGTTTGGATATGCATGATATAAATGTGAAAGAGGAGTTATGCCTCTTGCAATTCCGCTAGAGAAAACTATTTCAGTACTGGTTTCATTTTTATGTTTAAAATGCTGAATAGCTCTAAAATCAAATTTAGAAAAATTAAAATCTCCTTTAAAAACATTTGCAAAACTTTGCGTGTACTGAAGTGTAAATTTTGGGTAANCGGATTTGGTTTCCTTAATTTTATTTTGAACTTTTTTATACTTACTAAAAGGATTCCATTGTGCTGAAATTTTAAGTAAGGTCAAATCATAATTTTCGAAGCTTTGCGTATTATTTGGGCTAAAGGTATAATTATATGTTGGGTCTATTTTATTGACCGAAAATTGTGTTTCGGTTAATATTTTGTGATTCAGCTGATGCTCTACACTTAAGGTTTTAGAAATAATTTTATGAAACAAATCGATGTTTAATAAACGGGGTTCAAAAAATTGAAAAAAGCGTTTATCAGTTAAAAAAATTGAACTTCCAGATTCTTCCAAATCATCAAGATATAATAAATTTATCCATGTGTTTGTTTTTTTGGCTACACGTACTCCACCTCCAAAACTGTATTTAAAACGATGGTCTAAAAAACCATAAACGGTATGCCACTGTAATCTAAAATNTCAGAGAAATTTTCGTTTGTAACACCTCCTAATCCTGTTCGAAAGCCTTCGTATTGGTTAAATTTTATAAGATATCGTAAATCAAAGTTTAAATTTTTGGTTGGATAATACCCATTGCAAATATAATTTAGGAATTCTGCTTTTTTTATGGAGTCGTTTACACTTTGAAAATTGTTATTAACATTATTATGTTCTTGTGCCTGACTTATACAAACAAATGCTGTAAATAAAATAATAAGCCAGAAATATTTCATGAACAAAAAACTATAAATATATTTTGAATGTATATAACACAAGAAAAGCAACTTTAGTGTAGTTTCTAGTTATATAGTCATAATTTCTTTTTCTTTAATATGAAATAAGTCATCAACTTTTTTTACATAAGAATCTGTTACTTCCTGGATATCCATTTCTACATTTTTTTGTAAATCTTCAGACACATTTTCCGTTTTCTTAATATCATTATTCGCATCTTTTCTGGCGTTTCTTATACCAACTTTAGCTTCTTCAGCTTCAGCTTTAGCTTGTTTAGACAAGTTTAGACGTCTTTCTTCGGTTAAAGGAGGAACATTAATAATAATACTTTCTCCATTATTCATAGGATTAAATCCAATATTTGCTAGCATAATNGCTCTTTCAATTTCTTGCAACATACTTTTTTCCCAAGGTTGTATTGTAATTGTTCTACCATCAGGAGTGTTTACATTAGCTACTTGAGTAAGAGGAGTTTGTGACCCGTAATATTCGACCATAATACTTCCAAGCATTGAAGGAGTTGCTTTACCAGCTCTAATATTTACAAACTGTTTTTCAAGATGCTTTACGGCATTTACCATAGCCTCTTTTGAGGTATCTAAAATAAATTGTAACTCTTCGTTCATTTTTAATGTTTTAATTAAAAGTTAAGCCAAAGCAATAGTTACATATTAACAATTGTTCCTATGTTCTCTCCAGAAACTACTTTTAGAAGATTGCCTTTTTTATTCATATCAAAAACAATAATTGGGAGTTCGTTTTCCTGACTTAAGGTAAATGCTGTTGTGTCCATAACTTTCAATCCTTTTTTTAGCACATCATCAAAGCTAATATAATCAAATTTAATGGCTTGAGAATCTTTTTCCGGGTCAACATTATAAATGCCGTCAACACGTGTTCCTTTTAAAATAACATCTGCATGGATTTCTATAGCCCTTAATACTGCAGCTGAATCTGTAGTGAAATAAGGATTTCCAGTTCCGCCACCAAAAATGACAACTCGGCCTTTTTCGAGATGTCTCAAAGCTCTTCTACGAATAAAAGGTTCTGCTACTTCGTTAATTTTAATGGCACTTTGTAATCGTGTAGGTATATTAGCATCCTCTAAAGCACTTTGTAATGCCAAACCATTAATAACAGTTGCAAGCATTCCCATATGGTCGGCTTGAACTCTGTCTAATCCGTTAATTGCCCCTGCTACGCCTCTAAAAATATTTCCACCACCAATTACGATAGCTACTTCGATTCCTAAATCTGTAATTTGTTTAATCTCTTGAGCATATTCTGCAAGACGTTCCGGATCTATACCATATTGTCTGTTTCCCATTAAGGCTTCACCTGATAGTTTTAAAAGAATTCTTTTGTATTTCATTTGTTGTTTGCTGAAGTTTTACAAATATAACACACATTTTTTTTAAATTTTAAATAACGTTGTTATTATTTTTATATCTTTATGTTTATAAAAAAAATAAGATTATGAAAAGTTATTATAAAATTATTGCATTAAGTGCAGTTGTTTTGTTTTTTAGTTGTTCATCTAGTGATGATACATCTTCAGGAAGTGGTGGTGGTGGGATAATAGCAAATGCTTCTTATAGAGTAACTTTTGTGCCAAATTTCAATGAAGTAATTTTTCCAACAGATTACCCTATAAATGCCGGGTTTTCTAAGGGTTTTTTGGTAGTACATAGTAATACAACGTCTATCTTTACTTTAGGAACCACTGCATCAGCAGGATTAAAGCTTTATGCTGAAGATGGAGATTCTTCAACTTTAGTTACTGAACATACACAAACTGAAGATAATGTGAACCCAACTACTATTGTTTTAGGAAATTCAAATGTTGGACCAACAGAACCCGTAATTTTTACTATTACAATAACACCAAGCAAGCTATTAATTAGTTTTGTTACGAAAATATCACCAAGTCCGGATCGGTTTTTAGGAGTTGATTCTTTTAGCTTAGAGAATTCTGATAATACTCTTGTAGAAAGTGTTAGTATTGGGCTATTTGCACTGGATGCAGGAACTGATGCTGGTGAGACCTATACCTCAGCTAATAGCCCAGAATTATCAGTAATAAGTATTAGAACAGGACTTCCGTTATCGACTAATCCAAATGAAACAGGAAAAGGCTTGGGAGTTTTAAAAATTGAAAGAATTAATACAAATTAAGATTAGAATGTGATTAACCCTAAAAAGCTTCGATATATATCGAAGCTTTTTAATCTATATAAGGTTATTTACTTATCCTAAGGCAACACGTTCAAAAGCAGTAACGCTTAAGTTAGCATCTAATGATTTTACGTATTCAGCAACGTTAATTTTAGAATCTTTAATAAACATTTGGTTTACTAATGTATTATCTTTAAAGAAACGTCTTAGTTTACCTTTGGCAATGTTGTCTAACATAGCTTCCGGTTTACCTTGAGCCCTTAATTGATCTTTAGCAATTTCAATTTCTTTTTCAATTACTGAAGCATCAACACCATCTTCATTAAGTGCAATTGGATTCATTGCGGCAGCTTGCATTGCAACATCTTTTGCAACAACATCTGCACCGTCTACATTCGCAGACAAACCAACTAAAGTCGCAATTTTATTACCTGCATGAATATAAGACCCTACAAAAGGGGCTTCTACTTTTTCAAAAGCACCAATTTCTAATTTCTCTCCGATAACACCTGTTTGTTCTATTAATTTTTCTGCAACAGACAGACCATTAAAATCTGCCGCTAAAAATTCTTCTTTAGAAGATTGAGACAATGCTAATTCGGCTAATTGATGAGCTAAATTTACAAAATCTTCATTTTTTCCAACAAAATCGGTTTCACAGCTTAAAACAATAGATACTCCTACAGTTTTAGTGTCATTTACTTTTGCAATTGCAGCACCTTCAGTAGATTCACGGTCTGCTCTTTTAGCTGCTACTTTCTGACCTTTTTTACGAAGGACTTCTATTGCTTTATCAAAATTTCCTTCCGCTTCTACTAATGCATTTTTACAATCCATCATTCCAACTCCAGTAGTTTTTCTTAATTTCATTACGTCGGCTGCTGTTATTTTTGTCATAATATTATATGATTATAATTTTAAAAAAGTCGTTAAACTAATTTCGAGAAGAAACTTATTAAACGACTACTTTACTTAATTTATGTTTCTTAGTTTTATTCTTCTTCTTGTGAAGCTACAACAGGAGCAGTTTCTTTAGTTTCAACTTTAGCTTTAGTTTCAACTTCTGCTTTAACAGTTTCTTTAGTTTCAACTTTAGCTTTAGTTTCAACTTCTGTTTTAGCTGTTTCTTTTACTTCTGCCTTAACAGTTGTGTCATTACCTTCAGTTTTGGCATTTTTTTCAGCTTTTCTTTCAGCTAATCCTTCAGCAATAGCTTCAGTTACATTTGTTAATATTTTAAGGATAGATTTAGAAGCATCATCATTTGCTGGTATTACGTAGTCTACTTGTCGTGGGTCAGAGTTAGTATCTACCATTGCAAATATTGGAATGTTTAATTTTTGTGCTTCTTTAACCGCAATATTCTCACGCTTTATATCAACTACAAATATTGCTCCAGGGAGTCGGGTCATATCAGAGATAGAACCTAAATTCTTTTCTAATTTCATTCTTAAACGATCTACTTGCAAGCGTTCTTTTTTAGAAAGCGTTAAAAATGTACCATCTTTTTTCATTCTATCGATGGTTGACATTTTTTTAACTGCTTTTCTAATCGTAACAAAGTTGGTTAACATTCCTCCGGGCCATCGTTCAGTAATGTATGGCATATTTACATTTCCAGCTTTTTCTGAAACGATGTCTTTAGCTTGTTTTTTGGTAGCTACAAATAAAATTTTTCTGCCAGATGCTGCAATTTTGCTTAAAGCTTGAGATGCTTCTTCTAATTTTGCAACAGTTTTATAAAGGTTTATAATATGGATGCCATTACGCTCCATATAAATGTAAGGAGCCATGTTTGGATCCCATTTTCTTGTAAGGTGACCAAAGTGTACACCTCCATCTAATAATTCTTTTACTTCTAATTTTGCCATATGTGATAGTTTACGTTCTGTTGAATTAGCAATGATTAAGTGGCTTTTATTAAGGCCTTAACCATTTAGATGCTAAACTAAATCCTGACTTAATTGCCATGGACAACAATAACTGGTTTAAATTTTTAATTTTAACGTTTAGAGAATTGGAATTTTTTACGCGCTTTTTTCTGTCCGAATTTTTTACGCTCAACCATTCTTGGGTCTCTTGTTAATAACCCTTCAGGTTTTAAGACTTTTCTGTTTTCTTCATCTAATTCGCACATAGCACGAGAGATTGCTAAACGGATTGCTTCTGCCTGACCTGTCACACCTCCTCCAAATACATTTACTTTAATATCAAATTTTTTTTCATTGTTAGTTAATGCTAACGGCTGATTTATTTTGTACTGTAAAGTTGCGGTAGGGAAATATGTAGTTAATTCTTTTTTGTTAATCGTAATGTTTCCTTTTCCTTTTGAAACATAAATACGAGCAACAGCCGTTTTTCTACGACCAATTTTGTGAATTACTTCCATTAGTTAACTTCGTTTAAGTTAATTGTTTTTGGTTTTTGAGCTTCGTGAGAATGCTCAGCACCAACAACAACATTTAAATTACGGAACAATGCTGCTCCTAATTTGTTTTTAGGCAACATTCCTTTAATTGATTTTTCTACTAATCTTGCAGGACTTTTTCCAAACAATTCTGTAGCAGTTAAAGTTCTTTGACCACCTGGATAACCTGTGTGACGAATATAGGTTTTGTCTTTCCACTTGTTTCCTGATAAGTTGATTTTTTCTGCGTTTATTACAATAACGTTATCTCCGCAATCAACGTGTGGTGTAAAGTTAGGTTTGTGTTTGCCTCTTAAAAGTATTGCAACTTTAGAAGCCATACGACCTAAGGTTTGTCCATCAGCATCTACCAAAACCCATTGCTTATTTACAGTAGCTTTGTTTGCTGAAATTGTTTTGTAGCTTAATGTATCCACACTAAATAATTTTCTAATTAAACATTCCTCTCTCAAAAAAGAGTTTGCAAATTTACAATTATTATTTGATTAACAAAATAGGAAAGAGAGTTTATTTACGACTAAATTAGAAGGTGTAAAAAGGGTATCAATGCGCTTCCAACCAATTAGCTCCAAAACCAAAATCGACNTCTAACGGAACTGTTAGTTTGTAAGCGTTTTCCATTTCGNTTTTTATAAGCATTTTCATAGTTTCCAGTTCTGGTTTATAGACATCAAAAACCAATTCGTCATGTACCTGCAACAACATTTTGGTTTTATGATTTCCTGCCGAAAGCTTTTGGTGAATATTAATCATTGCAATTTTAATAATATCTGCAGCACTACCTTGTATTGGTGCATTTACAGCATTACGCTCGGCAGCACCACGAACAATTGCATTGGGCGAATTGATATCTTTTAAATACCTGCGACGACCCAAAACCGTTTGTACATAACCATTGTCTCGCGCAAAATCGATTTGCTCACTAATATACTTTCGTAGTTTTGGATAGGTTGTGTAATAAGTTTCAATCAATTCTTTGGCTTCACTTCGTGATAAATCAGTCTGCTTACTTAAACCAAAAGCCGAAACACCATAAATNATCCCAAAGTTTACCGTTTTCGCATTGCTACGTTGTTCGCGAGTAACTTCATTAATTGGAACATTAAATACTTTTGAAGCGGTTGACGCATGAATATCTTCACCATTCTTAAAGGCTTTAATCATCGTTTCTTCTTCACTCAAAGCAGCAATAATTCGTAATTCTATTTGCGAGTAATCGGCCGATAAAAGTGTGAAATCTGAGTTACGCGGAATAAATGCTTTTCTAACTTGGCGGCCACGTTCTGTACGAATAGGAATGTTTTGCAGGTTCGGATTATTACTGCTCAAACGTCCTGTTGCAGCAACGGTTTGCAAATAATCTGTATGTACTCTTCCAGTTGTTTTTTCTACCTGCAAAGGCAAAGCATCTACATAAGTGTTTTTTAGTTTTGCAAGTCCACGATAGTCTAAAACATTTTGAATAATTTTATGGTCTTTTGCTAAATAGCTTAACACATCTTCAGCAGTCGAATATTGTCCGGTTTTGGTTTTTTTAGGTTTGTCAACCAACTTCATTTTATCAAACAAAATTTCGCCTAACTGTTTTGGCGAGGCAATATTAAATTCTTCATTGGCTTCAGTATAAATTTTGGCTTCTAAAATTTTAATGTCATTATTTAAGTCTTCCGAAAGCGAATTTAAAAAGTCAGCATCAAGATTAATACCTTCTAATTCCATATCTGCAAGCACGCGAAGCAGTGGAATTTCAATTTCATCAAAGAGTTTTTGAGTGTTAGCTTCTCCGAGTTCATTTTGAAAATGTTGTTTTAGCTGAAGCGTAATATCTGTATCTTCAACAGCGTATTCGGTTTGTTTTTCTAACGAAA
>JGI26061J44794_1000168_pt1 | contig 31081 bp, 30 predicted proteins | sample MarorgKNORR_S2LV_5_FD_44794 | JGI IMG/M metagenome (IMG submission 44794) | reverse complement strand
TCGAGCATCACTAAACAATATTGTTCCAACATCAACAGGTTCTGCAAAAGCTGTCGGTAAAGTTATTCCAGAGTTAAACGGAAAGCTAACAGGAATGGCATTTCGTGTTCCAACTGTAGATGTATCAGTAGTAGATTTAACAGTACGATTAGAAAAATCTGCTTCTTTTGAAGAAGTAAAAGCAGCATTAAAAGATGCTTCAGAAAATGAATTGAAAGGCATATTAGGTTATACCGAAGAAGGTGTTGTATCTCAAGATTTCGTATCCGATCCACGAACAAGTATTTTTGATGCCAGTGCAAGTATTGGCTTAAATGACAATTTTGTTAAATTAGTATCTTGGTACGATAATGAGTTTGGATATTCAACCAAATTGGTTGATTTAGCTGAATATATACATAATATTTAATACTTTAGTTGAGATGATTCTTATTGTTGACAGTGGCTCTACAAAATGTGATTGGATTGCAATCGATAAAGATGGCAATCGACTTTTAGAAAAAATTAAGACCAAAGGACTAAATCCTGCCATTCTATCTCAAAAGAAATTAACAAAAATTATAAAGAAGAATTCAGCATTAAAAGAAATTCGTAAAAATGTTTCACACGTTTTCTTTTACGGAGCAGGATGTGGCACCGAAAAACCACGTTTATTATTACAAGGTGTTTTACAAGCGTTTTTTTATAATACAAAAGTTGAAGTTAAGGAAGATACTTATGCAGCTGTATATGCAACAATTAAAACCAATAATGAAGCTGCAGTAGTTTGTATTTTGGGCACAGGATCCAACTGCAGTTATTACGATGGTAAAATACTGCATCAACGTGTAAAATCTTTGGGATATACAATTATGGATGATGCTTCTGGTAATTATTTTGGCAGACAGTTAATTAGAGATTATTATTATAATCAAATGCCAAAAGATATAAAAGTTGCCTTTGCTGACAGATATAATGTAGAAGACGATTTTATAAAATACAATTTATACAAACAACCAAACCCAAATGCCTATTTAGCTTCTTTTGCAGAATTTATGTTTTTGAATAAAGATTCCGAGTACGTAACAAATCTCATAAAAAAGGGAATCAGGTTGTTTGCAAAAAATATGATTTTGCAATTTAAAGAAGAACTCAAAACTGTTCCTGTACATTTTGCTGGTTCTATTGCATTCTTTTCACAAGATGAAATTAAAGAAGTTGCTCAAGAACTTGGTTTTACCGTTGGTAATTTTGAACGCAGACCTATTGAAGGTTTGGTAAGTTACCATGTGAGTAATTTGTAAGTTATGTTTATTGTGAAGAATTTCGATAAATCCTGATAATCGTCGGATAGTTGGTGACGCGATATCATTATTCGTTATTAATTTTACTTGATTAAATTTTATAATCTATTGACTAATAAGTTATAAAAAACTACCTTTACTTAAAGAACAATATCGTTTATTAAAACAGAACGATATCTTAACCAATAAACGTAATTTTCCTAAACTCATTTATTCTTTAAAACTCTTAAAGCTACCATCTTTATAAAAAATAACGATTCGGTCTATAGTTTTGACTTTAGTTTCTTTAAGAGTTTCTATTGATGCTGTTTTTACAATTTCTTTTTGTTGATTTTGAGGTACAGGAAAAATACCTTTTCCCTTTAACAACCAATACAACTCAACTTCGGGATAGGAGGAAAGCACTTTTAAAATAAAGTCTAAACTGGGCTTATTGCGTCCAGATAATATATGCGAAATACTTGAACGTTGCACTCCAATTTTTTCAGCAAATGAAGATGCAGATTCTCTATAGAAATCTATCACTTTTTGTAGTCTTTTAGCAAATGCTTCGTTGTTTATCATTGTATACAATTAAAATGAAATTATTTATTTACAAATGTAAACATATTAATGAATTTAGGCTAAACTTTATAAATAAATTAAAAGAACATTTAATTTTTAACTTTATATAAAGTTATATAAGATATTGAAATAAAGTCTATTAAATTAGCATTTAATTAAATAGTAATTATGTAACATCCTAAACTTGCTGTTACAGTAAAATTGGTTTAGTAATGTAACATAAACGTTACATTTTATAGTTTACAATTGTAAAAATACAAATGTTTACCTTTGTAATCTTGGATAAAGCATTATGCAAATAGAAAGCCTGAAATCACTCTATAAAACTCATAAAGAAAAGTCACTTTTTGGTAGATATATTCATACCAAAAACATTGAACTTCTTTTAGAATATCTGCCATCAATTTTTAAAGTGGATACTATCGGCAAATCAGTAAATGATGAAAATATATTTTCTGTAACTATTGGTACTGGCATGAAAAAAGTATTGATGTGGTCGCAAATGCATGGTAACGAATCTACTACTACCAAGGCTTTATTCGATATTTTTAATTTTTTGAATGATTCTAACGCGCTTTCAAGCACTATTATTAACAATTGCACACTTAAGATCATTCCCATACTAAATCCTGATGGAGCATTGACTTATAAGCGTTTTAATACGAATAATATTGATTTAAACCGAGATGCACAAGATTTATCTCAACCTGAAAGTATCGCACTGCGGCACTGTTTTGATACCTTTCAACCAGATTTTTGTTTTAATCTTCATGGGCAACGTACTATTTTTAGTGCAGGAAAGACTAACAATCCTGCAACAATTTCGTTTCTATCTCCAGCAAAAGACTCAAGTTACAGTATTACGAAAAACAGAGCTATCGCAATGGAAATTATTGGAGTGATGAATGTCATGCTTCAAAAGCAAATTCCAAATCAGATTGGAGTATATGACGATGCGTTTAATATAGATTGTGTTGGTGACACTTTTCAAAGCCTTAATGTTCCAACCATTTTATTTGAAGCTGGACACTATAAAAATGACTATTCAAGAGAGAAAACAAGAGAATATATATTTCAATCGTTATTAACAGCCTTGCAGTACATTGCATTAAACACGATAAAAGGTAATAATTACAGAACCTATTTTAATATTCCAAAAAACGAAAGCAATTTTTTCGATATTATCATTAGAAATGCAGTTGTTTCTCTTGAAAACAAAGAGCAATATCTTGATATAGGAATTTTATATGAAGAACGATTAGTAGAAAATTCAATAGAATTTATTCCAATTATTGATAAAATTACTGATTTAAGTAAATATCATGGTCATAAAGAAATTAATGCCAATAAAAATGAGGTGTTATCGTCAGATAGATGTGAGTTAAAAGTAGGTTACGAAAACGATTTCGTATTAATAAATAATGTAAAATATTCATTAATCCTTGAAAATTATTGATTTATTATATAAATTTATTATTAAAAATGTACTACTTTCGCTTATTATCTAACAAAAACATAAAATGACAAAATTTAGATTAGACNAAACCGACCATCAAATTCTTGANATGTTGATAGACAATACAAGAATTCCTTTTACAGATATTGCAAAAAAGCTATTAATTTCTGCAGGCACTGTTCATGTAAGAGTTAAGAAAATGGAAGAAGGAGGAATAATAAAAGGGTCTTCGTTAACTTTAGATTACGAAAAATTGGGATATTCATTTATAGCTTACGTTGGAGTATTTTTACAGAATACTTCTCAAACTAAATTTGTTTTAGAGCGTATTAGAGATATTCCTTTTNTAACGGTTGCACATATAACTACAGGAAAATTCAATATATTTTGTAAAATCAGAGCGAAAGATACAGCTCATGCTAAAGATATCATCTTTAGTCTAGATGATATTGAAGGTGTTTACCGTACTGAAACCATGATTTCTCTTGAAGAAAGTATTAATGATAAAAAACGTTTAATGCATACAATCTTTAATGAATTGTAACTTTATTTCTCTTCCTCATTGAACATAATTTCCCCTAATTTACTCACTTTCAGATCAGCATTTCTAAAGTTAGTCATGGTATAATGTAGCTTACTGCTAACTTTAACTAAATAAATTATGTCATCTGTTTTAACTTCAACAGCTTCTATAATTTCATTATGATGATTTTCAAAAACAATAATATCCTTATCATTATAACCATCAGGAAACTTTTTTGTTAAAAGTGTAAAGATGTTAGGAGTTAGTTTTTTTAAATCAACAATAATTCTTTTCATTATAAAAAAATGTGTCAAAATTAAAATTGGCAACAACTTTAATATAATTTATATGCTATAAAGTTACAAATTATTTTAATTCAAAATTAACTGTTGTAATATTTAAAGGAATTTATTATAATTTCATTATCGACCGAGCAATTTATTTTAGGCTTTCCTATGGCATCCAAAAGAACAAAATTAATATTGCCATACTCATTTTTTTTGTCATGTTTTAATAACTCAATTATTGGGTCAATATCTTCTCTGTTAATTTTAACTTTATCAAATATTTTAATTAAAGTAGTTTTGATTTCTTCGCACATAATATCTGAAAAACCGAGGAGTTCTCTTGAAATATAAGTAGCTAATACCATACCTATAGCAATAGCTTCGCCATGCAGTAGAGCTTGTTTTTTTTGGTTGCTCAAATAGTAGGATTCTATGGCGTGACCAAGTGTATGTCCGAAATTTAAAGTTTTGCGTAAGTTGTTTTCAAAAGGATCTAGATCTACAATATCTTGTTTTATAAGTATAGATTCGTAAATTAAATCATCAAAATCTTGATGTGTTGACATTGATAAATCCTTAAGTGAATTCCAGTATGCTTCACTTTGAATCAAACCATGTTTAAGCATTTCTGCAAAGCCTGAACGTATCTCATTTTGTGGTAAAGAGCTTAATAAATGAGTATCCACAAGTATCATTTGTGCAGTATTTATAACACCAATCTGGTTTTTAAGCGTGTTTAAATCTACTCCTGTTTTTCCGCCAACCGAAGCATCTACCATTGCCAATAATGAAGTTGGGACATTAATATATTTTAAACCTCTTCTGTAAGTTGAAGCTACAAAACCACCCAAATCGGTAACCATACCACCACCAAGATTAATTATCAGGCTTTTTTTATCTACATTAAGTTCGGATAAAGCATTCCAGACACCAACACAAGTATCTATGGTTTTATGAATTTCGCCTGCTTCAATTTCAATAATTTCGATTTCAAGATTCGTTTCAACCTTTTCAATAAAGTATGGATAGCAATAATTATGAGTATTTGTATCTACAATAACAACTATTTTTGAAAAATTAGATTTTTTTAAATATGCATTTAATTCAGTATAACACTTTGAATTAAAGTGAATTGAATATTCTGAAGTAACTATAGATTTCATGTGTTCATAATATTTTTTTAATTCGGTTACATGTAACATTTAATACTATAATTCTCATAAATGAGAAACTTATATTTGATATATGTTTCATATATAACTCATATTATTTGACTGTTAAAATTAGTTATTTTTATGCAATAAAATATCTTCTTAATAAATATCTTTGCTACTAATCTTTATTAATATGTCGGCAGAAAAAATTTTCAATAATACAAAAGTAGCATTCCAACTTAAAAATGATTCGGAGTTAGAACGAGCTTATTTTTTATTTAAAATGATTTCCCATCAACCTTTGGTAAGAATTGGTACAGCAGCTACAAATTTTGCCTTAAAAACAAACTTGCCTGTTGAAGGATTGATTAGAGCTACGGTTTTCGATCATTTTTGTGGTGGTATTAACGAAGAAGATTGTTTGCCTGTAATTGATAAAATGTACAGTAAAGGAATTTCAAGTGTTTTAGATTATTCGGTAGAAGGAAAAGAAAATGAAGTACAATTTGATATGGCTTTAAATAAAACACTCGAAATTATAAATTTTGCCAGCCAAAAAGATGCCTTACCAATTGCAGTATTTAAGCCAACAGGTTTTGGACGCATTTCTTTATATAAAAAAAAAGGAAAAGGATTAAAATTAACTGAAGCTGAAGAACAAGAATGGAATAGAGTTATTGAGCGCTTTGATGAGACCTGCAAATTAGCTAAAGAAAAAGATGTTTTAATTTTTATAGATGCTGAAGAAAGCTGGATGCAAGATGCAGCTGATGCAATTACCGAAGAAATGATGCGTAAATATAATACCGAAAAACCCATTGTGTACAACACTTTGCAAGCTTATCGTTGGGATCGGTTAGATTATTTAAAACTCCTGAATGAACGTGCTAAAAACCAAGGATTTAAATTAGGAATGAAGATTGTACGTGGTGCTTATATGGAGAAAGAACGTGAAAGAGCGAAAAAAAACAGATATTATTCGCCAATTTGTATCGACAAGGAAGCTACTGATAAAAATTTTAATGATACGCTTACATTCATTTTGGATAACCTAAATGATATTTCATTGTGTATTGGCACTCATAATGAAGCCAGTTCGTATTTAGCAATGGTTATCATGCAAGAAAAAAATATAGCAAAGACCGATAAACGAGTTTGGTTTGGACAACTTTATGGTATGAGCGACCATATTAGTTTTAACCTTGCAACTGCTGGTTATAACGTTGTTAAATATGTGCCTTTTGGACCAGTAAAAGATGTTATGCCTTATCTAATACGTAGAGCAGAAGAGAACACTTCGGTTGCAGGACAAACCAGTAGAGAGCTGAATTTACTTAAAGAAGAACGGAAAAGAAGAAAAATGTAACACCTTAATTGGTTGAATCCAACAATTCAAATTTTGAGTTATTCGAAACATATTCGGGTAATATATTTTTTCATTATAGCTACAATTTCTAATTTTTGAGACTTAAAATTNTTTTTGCATAACATATTTATTTTTGCTTCAATTATTTCTTTTTTGAAAGGTTTTGTTTCTATCATTAAAATTTTGTCATGAGAAGTAGATTTTATAATTTCATTTTCTGAATATAATTCTTCCGAAATTTTTTCGCCAGAACGTAAGCCAATGATTTTTATATCAATATCATCAGGAAATTTTAAACCTGAAAGACGAATTATATGCAAAGCGATATCATAGATTTTAATAGGTTTCCCCATATTAAAAACAAATATTTCATCACCATTTCCCATAGTTGATGCTTGTAAAACCAATTGGCTTGCAGTAGAAATCGTCATAAAATATCTTGTAATATTTTTATGTGTAACAGTAATTGGTCCACCAGAGATTAGTTGCTTTTTAAATAATGGAATAACTGAACCGTTCGAGCTTAAAACATTTCCAAAACGTGTGGTTATAAATTTAGTATTTCCTCTTCCGTTTAGACATTTTACAGATAATTCTGCAATGCGTTTTGTCTCACCCATTACATTAGTTGGGTTGACTGCTTTATCTGTAAAAATTAGAATACACTTTTTAATATTATGTGTAATTGAAAGGTCTGCAATGTTTTTTGCGCCTAAAATATTTACTCCAACAGCTTCGTTGGGATTGCTTTCCATTAGTGGTACATGCTTGTAAGCTGCAGCATGAAAAACGATTTTTGGTTTATAATTGTCAAAAATTTGAGACATTCTATGCATATCTCTAATATCTGCAACAATGAGAATAAAATTTTTAATGCCTAACATAAAAAACTCTTACTGAAGATTATATAATGAAGATTCAGAAATATCAATTAGTATTAATTCTTTATAACCAAACATTGCTATTTTTCGTGCAAGTTCGCTTCCGATAGATCCTGCAGCTCCTGTAATTAAAATAATCTCATTATTATATTCGGAAGCTAAATTAGAGTCTACCAAACCAGATTGTTCTATTGATAAAAACTCTTCTATATATTTATCATGTATTTGTTTTCCTTTAAAATCAGCCATATATTTCTGTAAAACAATGTATTATTCTATCGAAATCATTTTCGGTTAGATTAGAACCGCTAAGTAAACATAAACCTTTATTATGCAATTCATCCGGAAATACCGTTTATATATTTGGGTACATTTTTAAATATAGGTTGCTGATGCATTGGTTTCCATAAAGGTTTTGTTTCGATGTTTTCTTTTTCAAAAAACGTTCTTAATTCTTCACGTTTACTAAAAGATTCTGTTAAAACACATGTGAGCCACCTACTCGAAAAATGATGCTTAGGCTCATCTAAAAAGCGAATTGTATCAAACTCTTTTAAGCGTTCTTTATATAACACATAATTTTGTCTCCTTGTGCTTATATATTTGTCTAAAGCTAACATTTGTCCTCTACCAATTCCAGCAGAAATATTAGACATTCTATAATTATATCCAATGTTAGAATGTAGATAATCTACAGATTTATCTTTAGCATGAGTAGATAAGAAAATAGCCTTTTCTTTTAATGCCTTATGTTTTGTAATTAAAGCGCCACCACCAGATGCTGTAATTATTTTATTTCCATTAAACGATACTATAGACAAATCACCAAAAGTGCCACATTTCNTCTCTTTATATGAGCTTCCAAGAGCTTCAGCACTATCTTCAATAATAGGAATCTCATATTTTTTTGCTATTGAATGAATAGCTTCTACTTTATAAGGCATTCCATAAAGATGAACTGCAATAATAGCTTTGAGTTTTTTCCCTTTAGAGATACGATCCTTAATTGCGATTTCTAATAATTCAGGACACATATTCCAGGTATCTGCTTCACTATCTACTAAAATTGGTGTTGCTCCTTGATAAATTACAGGATTAACTGAAGCAATAAAAGTGTTGCTTTGGCAAATTACTTCATCATTTTTACCAACTCCCAAAAGAATTAATGCTAAATGAATTGCAGCAGTTCCAGAATTTAATACAGCTACAAAACAATCATGTTTTAAAATAGTGTTCTAAATCGGCTTCAAAACCAGAAATATTTGAACCACAAGGAGCGATAAAATTTTCTCTAAAGGCAACATCAATAAAGCTTTGCTCTTTGCCGAACATGTGAGGAGGAGAAAGCCATATTTTAGTTTTTGTGTGCAAAAGGAGAGTTTGTTTTATTCAAAACTTACTGACATTATTGTTGCAATAGTTTCACAATTCTCAACAGTTAAAGCAATATCCTTTTCATCAATTTCGTGTTCAATTATATAAAGCTTACAAAAATCAAGGTCTCTATCTACTTTAGAAAAATCTACATCTCCAAATTTTAATATTTCAGAAATTGTAAAAGTATCAATAGATCTGTTTTTTAGAAGTTCAAGAACATTTTGAGAATAAACAAGTTGTTTTGTGCTAATATTTTTTAATACTCTTGCATCTAGTCCATAACTGCAAGAGGCTTTTTTACCACTTAAAAAAAAAGCTAAAAATATAAGTCCAATAGAGAATCCTCCAAGGTAATAACCAATGCGGTGTATAAGTTTCATGTGTAATTAATAAATTGATGCTTTTATTAAGCATTAAAAAATAAGAAGATTAACATCGCTGTAGTCCAAATCAAACCAATCTGCAACCGATTTGTTAGTTAAAATTCCGTGGTAAAAATACAAACCATTTTTTAAACCAGGATCAAAACGCAGAGCATTTTCTATGCCACCATTTTCGGCGATTTCTAATAAATAAGGCGTAAATATATTACTAATTGAAACTGAAGCAGATCTCGAATAGCGAGCTGGAATATTTGGCACACAATAATGAATGACACCATGTTTAACAAATGTTGGACTATCGTGTGAAGTAATATCGCTGGTTTCAAAACAGCCTCCCATATCTATACTAACATCAATAATAAGTGAACCCTTTTTCATGCTTTCAACCATAGCTTCCGTGACTAAAATAGGAGCTCTGTTTTTACCTCTAACCGCACCAATAGCAACATCACAACGGATTAATGCTTTATGTATATTTTTCGGCTGCATTGTAGATGTGTATATTGTTCTTCCTAATTTAGATTGCAGCCTTCTCAATTTAGTTATAGAATTATCAAAAACTTTTATATTTGCTCCCATTCCTATTGCTGATCGTGCAGCAAATTCTCCTACAGTTCCTGCGCCTAGAATAACAACTTCAATAGGAGGAATACCACTTATGTTTCCGAATAACAACCCATTTCCGTTGTTAACATTCGATAATAATTCTGCAGCTATTAATACAGAAGCAGTGCCTGCAATTTCACTCAATTGCTGAACTGCTGGATAAGCACCATCTTCATCTCTAATAAATTCGAAAGCAAGAGCAGTAATTCTTTTTTTTGCCAAAGCTTCAAAATAGGCTTTGCTTTGCGTTTTAAGTTGTAAAGCAGAAATGAGAATGGTTTGAGGATTAAGGAGTTTAATCTCACTAAACGAAGGAGGCTCGACTTTTAAGATAATAGGGCAGGAAAATACTTTGGCTTTATCCTTTGTTATTTTTGCGCCAGCTTCGCTATAATCTTTATCATTATATTTAGCACCATCTCCAGCTCCAGATTCTAAAAGCACACGATGACCATTATTTACTAATGCTGAAACAGCATCTGGAGTAAGGCAAACGCGCTTTTCTTGGAAGGATGTTTCTTTTGGGATTCCTATAAATAAATTGCCTTTGCGTTTAAGGACTTCAAGCATTTCTTCTTGAGGTAATAGTTGTTCTTTTGTAAAAGGAGAAAGAGATTTACCCATTTAGGATTTATTGAAAATTCAAATTACAAATAATTTTTGGTATAAGTCTTAAAAATAATCTCTAAACGAACGTTTAGTAATTTTAAATTCTTCTTCAAGTTCTTCTAAAGTTTTATCGGCATCAGTTAGTTTATTAAACATTCTGGCTCTGATTAAATAGATTGAAGGGATAACTACAGCNATTACAGGAAGTAAATATAAAATTTGTGTTTCCTCTGAAAATTCTAAATCGTCATTAATAATTGTAATAATATGGTAAACATACATCGCTATTGGTACTAACAATACATGATACCACCAGTGGCGACATGTAAAAATCCAAATTATTAGTAAAAGGAGAGGAATGACTTTACCTAATAAAGTNCACACTAAAATTTGTGCACTCTCATAATAAGGGCTAGTATAAGAAAATAAAAAGGTGTCCCAGGNTTTTTCATTTGGAACACCTTCCCATATTGTAAACAAATNGGGAGTTTAATAGCAATAAACGTTGCTATTAAACTCCCAATAATCAACTCCTTTTTATTGTCCAGGAATTTTGACTTTTGCTTTTTCAATTTGAGTTGTTGTTTGTCCATCTAAATCTATTAGATTAGTAGCTTGCGCTGTAAACAAAACACCACCAAATATCGCAATTGCGATTAAAACTTTTTTTGTTTTCATAATTCAAGGGATTTAATTAATTAATAATAACAAAGATAACTTTCAGGTATCTCGAAAAATGTTAATATTTTGTTAAAATCAATTTCAAAAAAACTCTTGAACGTTACGGTTTTACCGTACTTATGTGATTTTGATTTGGGTTGTGTTTACTATTTTTTAACTAATTATTTTAATTTTATTTTACTTTTTTCTTAATATACACTTAATTTAAGTGCTCTAAAGTTATTTTTATTCAATCTTAAGTGCACCTTATCAACTTTATTCGGCAGAAAAGTGCTAATTTTTTCTGGCCATTCAATAAAAATCCAATGTTTAGAATAAAAATACTCTTCAATTCCTAAATCTAAAGCTTCTTCTAGGTCATTAATTCTATAAAAATCGAAATGATATACAATATCATCTTTTATTTTATATTCATTCACAATCGAAAAAGTTGGGCTCGTAGCTTTCTCTGTTCCGCCTAATGCTTTTAATAAAGCACTTATAAGCGTTGTTTTACCAACTCCCATGTCTCCATAAAATAAAACTGTTTTCGTTTTAAAATATTTAAGTAACAATTTTGCTACATCATCAATAGTTTCTAAATCGAAATGTACAGTTTCATTCATCCAATTGTTAGGCAATAATAAGGTATATTTTGTTAATAAACAAGTAAAATGTGTATTTCGTCGATGTTTTATGCAATTTATGGATTAATTATTTTGGACTCAAGACTGCAAATGGGATAATAACTTCTTCTAAAGATACGCCTCCATGCTGATAGGTGTTACGATAATAGCTTACATAATGATTGTAATTGTTTGGATACGCAAAAAATAGATTTCCTTTTGCAAAAATAAAGGAACTATTCATAGTTATTGAAGGTAAAAAAATCTTTTTTGGGTCTCTTGCTACAAACACATCTTTATCTTCAAACGTTAAACTTCTTCCGGTTTTATATCGCAAATTAAGACTAGTCTCTCTATCTCCAATAACTTTAGAAGGATTTTTTACATTAATTGTACCATGATCTGTAGTTATAATAAGTTTAAAGCCTAATTGTTGTGCTTGTTGAATTATTTCTAGCAAAGGAGAGTTTTTAAACCAGCTAACAGTTAAAGAGCGATATGCTTTGTCGTTAGAAGCTAATTCTTTTACAACGTCCATTTCGGTTTTAGAATGCGATAACATATCTACAAAATTGTAAACAACAACTGTAAGATCGTTATCTTTTTGAGATTTAAAATTGTCAGCTAATTTTTTGCCAGCCTTTAGATTTGTTATTTTAAAATATTCATGTTTTATATGGCTTAATCCCAAACGTTTTAATTGAGCTGTTAGAAACTCATTTTCAAATAAATTTTTTCCGCCTTCATCATTGTCATTTTTCCAATAGTTTGGATGTAATTNCTCCATATNGCTTGGCATTAATCCAGAAAAAATAGCGTTTCTTGCGTATTGGGTAGCTGTTGGTAAAATGCTATAATATGGTGATTCACTTTGGGTTTTGTAATAATTGTTTACAATAGGTTCGAATGCTTTCCACTGGTCGTATCTTAAATTATCTACAACTACTAAAAGTGTTGGTTGGGTTTTACTTAACTCCGGAACAACCTTTTCTTTAAAAAGGGTATGAGATAGTATTGGAGCTTCAGCGCTGGGTTGAAGCCAGTTTTCGTAATTTTTGTCAATAAACTTTCCGAACTGAAGGTTTGCTTCATTTTTTTGAGATTCTAAAATCTCGAACATGGCATGATCTTCAATATCTTCGAGTTCAATTTCCCAATAGATTAATTTTTGGTATAGCTCGACCCATTCTTCATAACTATTTACCATTGATAGATCCATGGCTATCTTTCTAAATTCCTGCTGATAACTGGATGTTGTTTTCTCGGAGACTAAACGTGTAAGGTCTAAATTCTTTTTTAAACTCAATAAAATCTGATGTGGATTTACAGGTTTTATAAGGTAATCGGCAATTTTGCTTCCGATAGCTTCTTCCATAATATATTCTTCCTCACTTTTGGTAATCATTACCACAGGAAGGTTACTTCGTTTCTCTTTAATTTCTGATAGAGTTTCCAAACCCGTTAAACCTGGCATATTTTCGTCTAAAAAAACAATATCAAAATTTTGGTCTTCAATAATTTCTATGGCTTCTGTACCACTCTGGCAAGTGGTAACTACATAATTTCTTTTTTCTAAAAATAAAATGTGTGGTTTTAATAAATCTATCTCATCATCAACCCAAAGAATGTTTATATTGTTCATATATTTATATTTGTATAAATTTTAATTCAATTAAAGGTTTGCATACTAAAAACAAACTTAAAATATTTAACGACCCAATTTACGGATTTATTACAATTCCGAATTCTTTAATTTTTGAATTAATAGAACACAGGTATTTTCAAAGACTTCGTAGAATTACTCAAATGGGATTGTCCTATTTGGTATATCCAGGTGCACATCACACACGATTTCACCACGCATTAGGCAGTATGCATTTAATGCAAAATGTGGTTAGGATACTTCGTTTTAAAGGGGTTACAATTTCTGAAGATGAAGAAAATGCGTTATTAATTGCGATTTTGTTGCATGATATTGGTCATGGTCCATTTAGTCATGCTATGGAACACAGCATTGTAAAGGGCGTTTCGCATGAAGAAATTTCGCTGTTGTTTATGCAAAAGCTCAATACCGAATTTAACTCAAATTTAACGCTTGCTATTAAAGTATTTAAAGGAAAGTATCATCGAAAGTTCATGTGTCAGTTAATTTCCAGTCAGTTAGACATGGATCGTTCAGATTATTTAAAACGAGATAGTTTTTACACAGGAGTTTCCGAAGGTAATATAAATAGTGCTCATTTAATAACAATGCTTAATGTTGTAGAAGACGAACTTGTTGTTGAAGAAAAAGGAATATATTCAGTCGAACGGTTTTTAACAGCAAGACGACTCATGTATTGGCAGGTTTATTTGCATAAAACCAGTTTGGTTGCAGAACAATTAATGATTAGANTACTGNAACGTGCAAAAGAATTAACACTTAAAGGAGCTACACTAATAACTAGTAAAGCATTATTGTATTTTTTAAAAAATGAAATCACTCATGACACTTTTAATGATTTTACTCTTGAAACTTATGCTAATCTAGACGATTTTGATATAATTTCCGCAATGAAAGAATGGCAGATTCATGATGACTTTGTGCTGAGTAATCTTTGCCAAATGATTATTAACAGAGATCTTTTAAAAATAGAAATAAAGAATGATCAAATTAATAATGATAAATTAAATAAGCACATCACTAATTTGATGCATAAATATAATGTAACAAATTACGAAGCATCGTTTTTTGTATTTAAAGGAGAGGTAACTAATCAAGCCTATCAATTAGATAATCAAAATATAAACATCTTGTTTAAAACAGGAAAAGTAATTGATATTGTAGATGCTTCAGATCATTTAAATTTAAAAGTGCTTTCAAAACCTGTTACGAAGTATTATATATGTTATCCAAAAGACAAACTTTAGTACATTTTTTATACTTTTGCGTCAAATGAAATTTACAGCAACACAAATAGCCGAAATCTTAGAAGGAGACATTGTTGGAAATCCCGATGTTGAAGTATCTAAACTCGCAAAAATTGAAGAAGGAACTAAAGGCTCTCTTACGTTTCTAGNCAATCCAAAATATACACCATATATATATAGCACAAATGCTTCAATTACTATCGTAAATAAAGANTTTAGCCCAGAGAACGATATAAATACTACTTTAATTAAAGTTAAAGATGCATATAAATCATTTTCGAAATTATTGGAATATTATAATGATATTAAAATGAATAAGACTGGAATCGAACAACCATGTTTTATATCTGAATCGTCATCGTATGGAAAAAATGTTTACATAGGAGCATTTTCTTATATTGGTAATAATGTACTAATAGGAGATGATGTAAAAATTTATCCAAATAGTTATATAGGGGATAATGTAATTATTGGTAATGTTGTACAAGTGTTTTCTGGTGTTAAAATCTATTCTGAAAGTATTATAGGTAATTACTGTGTCCTAAACTCTGGTGTAATTATAGGNGCAGATGGTTTTGGTTTTGCACCAAATGAAGATGGAGTGTACAGCAAAGTGCCACATACAGGAAATGTTATTCTTGAAGATAATGTAGATATTGGTGCAGCGACTACTATAGATAGAGCTACTTTAGGCTCAACTATAATTAGAGATGGTGTAAAGTTAGATAATCAAATACAGATTGCTCATAATGTCGAGATTGGTAAANATACAATAATTGCTGCCCAAACAGGAATAGCAGGATCTACAAGAATAGGTAAAAATTGCAAAATAGGTGGGCAGGTAGGTATTGCAGGTCATTTAATTATAGGAGATAATGTAAAAATACAAGCACAATCTGGAGTTGGGAGAAATGTGAAAGACAATGAAGTCTTACAAGGATCACCAGCATTTCTTTATGGAGATTGGAATAAATCTTATGTTTATTTTAAAAATTTACCAAAAATTGTAAAAGACATAAACGATTTAGAAATAAAAATAAAAAATAATGGTTAATACTAAGCATAAGCAAACAACAATTGCTAAAGAAGTTTCACTAAAAGGAGTCGGGCTTCACACAGGAAAAGAAGTGACACTAACTTTTATACCTTCAGATGTTAATAATGGATATTCATTTAAAAGAATTGATCTTGAAGGCAATCCCATTATTGAAGCTACTGCAAATAATGTTAGTAATACACAACGAGGTACCTGTTTAGNAAAAAATGGTGTAATTATTCAAACTTGTGAGCATGTTTTAGCAGCTTTGGTTGGTTTAGAAATAGATAACGTTATTATTGAACTTAATGCATCTGAAACTCCAATTATGGATGGTTCTTCAAAATATTTTGTTGAAGCGTTGGTAAAAGCTGGAAGTATTGAACNGGATAGCAATAGAAAAGAATACGTAGTAAAAGAAGTGATATCTTATTTTGATGAAGAATCTGNCAGTGAAATCACAATTATCCCTTCAGATGAATATCAAGTGACTACAATGGTTGATTTTGGCACTAAAGTTTTAGGCACTCAAAACGCAACATTACTGCATATTTCAGACTTTAAAGATCAAATTTCCGACTCCCGAACATTTAGCTTTTTGCATGAGATAGAAATGTTACTCGAACATGGATTAATAAAAGGAGGTGATTTAAATAATGCCATAGTTTATGTAGATAAAGAATTATCTCCAGAAACAATGGAACGTTTAAAGGTAGCTTTTAAAAAAGACAATATTACTGTTAAACCCAATGGAATTTTAGATAATTTAACATTGCACTATCCTAATGAAGCAGCAAGGCATAAATTGCTAGACGTAATAGGAGATTTAGCCTTAATAGGTACAAGAATCAGAGGAAAAGTTATTGCCAATAAACCTGGACACTATATAAATACCCAGTTTGCAAAGAAAATGGCAAAGATAATAAAGCTTGAAAAGCGGAATAATGTACCTATTGTAGATTTGAATCAAGAGCCATTAATGGATGTTAACCAGATAATGGATATGTTGCCACACAGACCGCCATTTTTGTTTATCGACAAAATTTTTGAGCTTACTGATTCATATGTCATTGGAATGAAGAATGTGACAATGAACGAACCTTTTTTTATTGGTCATTTTCCTGGAGCTCCGGTAATGCCTGGAGTTTTAATTGTGGAAGCAATGGCACAAACAGGAGGGATTTTAGTTTTAAGTACAGTTCCTGATCCAAAAAATTACTTAACAATTTTTATGAGAATAGATAAGGTGAGGTTTAAAAAACAAATAAACCCTGGCGATACATTAATCTTTAAGTGTTCATTAATAACACCAATTAGAAGAGGTATTTGCCACATGCAAGGCTATGCGTATGCAAACGGTGTGCTTTGCGCCGAAGCTGAACTATTGGCTCAAATAACAAAAATTAAATAATTATAAACAGAGCAAAATCAATTTTATTAAGTTTGCTAAAATTATGATAAGCGAATACATTTCACTCCCGATAGCTATCAGGATAAGAAACACTAAAATATAAGAAATGAACCAACCTCTTGCATATGTGCATCCAGGTGCAAAAATCGCAAAAAATGTTGTTATTGAGCCTTTTACAACCATTCATAACAATGTTAAAATTGGACATGGAACATGGATTGGTTCTAATGTTACCATAATGGAAGGCGCACGCATCGGAAAAAACTGTAATGTCTTTCCAGGAGCANTAATTTCGGCTATTCCACAAGATTTAAAATATAACGACGNAGATACAACTGTAGTAATAGGTAATAATGTTACCATTCGGGAATGTGTAACTATTAACAAAGGAACTTCAGATAGGATGAAAACTGTAATTGGTGATAACTGCCTGATTATGGCCTATTGTCATATTGCTCACGATTGTATTGTTGGAAATAATTGTATTTTTTCTAACAACAGTACATTGGCAGGTCATATTACAATTGGCGATTATGTAATTCTTGCAGGAATGACTGCAGTTCATCAATTTTGTTCAATCGGTAACCATGCATTTGTAACTGGTGGCACTTTGGTAAGAAAAGATGTGCCTCCTTATGTAAAAGCGGGACGAGAACCAATTTCGTATGTCGGAATAAATTCTGTTGGATTGCGTAGAAGAGGTTTTACTTCAGAAAAAATTAAAGAAATTCAGAATATATACAGATTACTCTATCAAAAAAATTACAATAATACACAAGCTTCAAGAATCATCGAAGCCGAAATGGAAGCAACTCCAGAACGTGACGAAATTCTTCAATTCATCAAAGACTCACATAGAGGTATCATGAAAGGATACATTAGATAAAATTAATATTAAACAAATATGGCAAGTACTTCAGATATAAGAAACGGATTGTGCATAAAATACAATCACGATATTTATAAAATAATAGAGTTTTTACATGTTAAGCCTGGTAAAGGTCCAGCATTTGTAAGAACAAAACTTAAAAGTGTAACAAATGGCAAAGTTATAGATAATACGTTTTCATCCGGACATAAAATAGATGAAGTGAGAGTGGAAACGCATCGTTTTCAATATCTATATCCCGAAGGGGAGCTTTTTCATTTTATGAATGTTGACGATTACAACCAAATTATTATAAACAAAAACACGATAGATAATCCCGAATTAATGAAAGAAGGTGAAATTGTAACTATCATTATTAATTCGGAAGACGAAATGCCGCTTTCGGTAGAATTGCCAGCAAATGTAATTTTAGAAGTTACAGCAACCGAACCCGGAATTAAAGGCAATACAGCAACAAATGCAACTAAACCTGCTACTGTTGAAACTGGTGCAATCGTAAATGTCCCTTTATTTATAAACGAAGGAGATAAAATTAAAGTAGAAACCGTAAAAGGAACTTATAAAGAACGAGTTAAGGAATAAATGTTATTTCCAAGACCATATACCTTAAAAGAAATTGCAATATTAATAGGTTGCAAATATGTAGGAAAAGATAACTTTCCTGTTTTAGGAATGAATGAGATTCATGTTGTTCCATCAGGAGATATTGTTTTTGTGGACCATCCTAAATATTATGATAAAGCGTTACAATCTGAAGCGACTGTTGTTTTAATTAATAAAGACGTAGAATGTCCGGAAGGGAAAGCATTATTAATTTCTGAAGACCCTTTTCGTGACTTTAATGTGTTAACTAATCATTTTAATCCTTTTCTACTTTCTGAATTAAATATTTCTACCACAGCAAAAATTGGCAAAAACACTATAATTCAACCCAATTGTTTTATTGGTAATAATGTTTTTATTGGCAATGATTGTGTAATTCATTCTAACATAAGCATATACGACGACACGATTATAGGAAACAATGTTACTATTCATTCAGGAACAGTTTTAGGTGCAAATGCGTTTTATTATAAAAAAAGAGAAGATGGCTTTGACAGATTATTATCAGGAGGAAAAGTTGTTATTGAAGACAATGTAGATATTGGTGCTGTTTGTACTATTGATAGAGGAGTTACTAACGATACAATTATTGGAACAGGTTCTAAATTAGATAATCAAGTTCAAATTGCTCATGATACTATAATTGGGAAAAACTGTTTGATTGCTTCGCAAGTTGGTATTGCTGGTTGTGTTATAGTTGAAGATAATGTTACACTTTGGGGACAAGTAGGCGTTAAAAGCGGAATAACAATAGCAAAAGGGACTGAAATATACGCACAATCTGGTTTAGGTTTTTCTACTAAAGAAAATAAAACCTATTTTGGATCTCCAGCTTCTGAAGCTGGAGAAAGGTTTAAGCAAATGGCTTACATCAGAAAAATTCCAGAAATTTTAGAAAAACTAAAGAATAAAGAGAAATAAAATCATTTTAAAATTAGAAACAAATGAGTGTTTTAGTAAATAAAAATTCAAAGATTATTGTTCAGGGCTTTACGGGAAGTGAAGGCACGTTTCACGCTACACAAATGATAGAATACGGAACAAATGTAGTAGGAGGGGTCACACCAGGAAAAGGTGGACAAATACATTTAGACAGACCCGTTTTTAATACAGTAAAAGATGCTGTAAAAGAAGTAGGAGCAGATACCACTATTATCTTTGTGCCACCAGCTTTTGCTGCAGATGCCATAATGGAAGCTGCAGACGCAGGAATTAAAGTAATTATTACAATTACCGAAGGGATTCCAATTGCAGATATGATTAAAGCAGCCGATTATATCAAAAATAAAGACTGTCGTTTAATTGGTCCAAATTGCCCGGGAGTTATTACTCCAGGTGAGGCTAAAGTTGGCATTATGCCAGGATTTGTGTTTAAAAAAGGCAGTGTTGGTATTGTTTCAAAATCTGGAACATTAACGTATGAAGCAGCTGACCAGGTTGTAAAACAAGGTTTAGGAATTACAACTGCAATTGGAATTGGAGGAGACCCAATTATTGGAACGACAACTAAAGAAGCTGTAGAAATGTTGATTAACGATCCTGAAACAGAATGTGTTGTAATGATTGGTGAAATTGGAGGACAATTAGAAAGTGACGCTGCTCATTGGTATAAAGCAAGTGGGAGCAAAAAACCCGTTGTAGGTTTTATAGCCGGTGAAACAGCACCTGCAGGTCGAACAATGGGACACGCAGGAGCAATTGTAGGAGGAAGTGACGATACTGCACAAGCAAAAAAACGAATTATGCGAGAATGTGGTATTCATGTTGTGGATTCTCCAGCAGAGATTGGCAAGAAAGTTGCTGAAGTAATGTCATAAAATTTTTAATAATTGTTAAAAACCTCTCAAGATTATGCTGAATTTAGCTCAGTAATTTTGTGAGGTTTTTATATTTGATGCAACTTGTAATTATTATATTTGACAGTCAACTAATCAACTTATAAATAATGAAATTATTAGAAGGTAAAACAGCAATAATTACAGGAGCAACCCGAGGAATTGGAAAAGGAATAGCAAAAGTTTTTGCTGAACAAGGCGCAAACGTCGCATTTACTTATAGCTCATCAGTTAAAGCTGCTCAAGAATTAGAAAAAGAATTAAACGCTTTAGGTGTAAAAGCTAAAGGCTACCAAAGTAATGCAGCAAACTTTGATGATGCGCAAAAATTAGCTGAANATGTTTTAAAAGAATTTGGAAGTATNGACATTCTTGTCAATAACGCAGGAATTACAAAGGACAATCTTTTAATGCGCATAAGTGAAGAAGATTTTGATAAAGTTATAGAAGTGAATTTAAAATCAGTATTTAACCTCACAAAAGCTGTTATTAGACCAATGATGAAACAACGCAAAGGCTCTATTATAAATATGAGTTCGGTTGTTGGTTTAAAAGGAAATGCCGGACAAACAAATTATGCAGCATCAAAGGCTGGAATTATTGGTTTTTCTAAATCGGTGGCTTTAGAATTGGGCTCTCGAAATATTAGAAGCAATGTAATTGCCCCAGGGTTTATTGAAACCGAAATGACAGCAAAACTAGACCAAGATACAGTAGAAGGTTGGCGAAAAGCAATTCCTTTAAGACGTGGTGGTACTCCTGAAGATATAGCAAATGCCTGTGTGTTTCTCGCAAGCGATATGTCGGCATATATTACAGGTCAAACACTTAATGTTGATGGTGGAATGCTAACATAATTTACGATTTTTGATTGTTGAATTAATATAGTTTTTTCTTTACAAATCAAAAGTTCGCAGGCAGTTTAAAGAGTTAGCTTTATTAATTAGTTGCTTTTCATTGTCATATATTTCAATTCTATTTTTCATAATCTGTGATATGGTTATAAGTTAACTAAAATCATTCTTATGTATTTAAATCGTAAATCTAAAAGCTATAATCGTCAATCATTATAATGAGTTCAGTAACACTTATTTATATCATTCTCGCTGGTATTACAGCGCTTTTATTAGCGCTGTTTCAATATTTATATAAATCTAAAAAAAGTAACTTAAATATATTGTTTGCTTTGTTAAGGTTTATTACGATATTTTCTGTTTTGTTATTGCTTATTAATCCAAAATTTGAACTAACTAAAGTCTATAACGAAAAACCTAATCTTATAGTTGTAATAGATAATTCAGAATCTATAAAACATTTAAAGCAAACTGAAAATATTGAACAGTTACTCGATAATTTAAAACGAGACAAGTCTTTAAATGAAAACTTCAATATAGAATATTACACATTTGGGAACGATTTAAAACCTTTAGATTCATTAACTTTTAATGAAACTCAAAGTAATATTACAACCGTTTTTGACAATCTGTCCCAGATATATAAAAATGCTGTTGCTCCAATAGTATTAATTACTGATGGTAATCAGACCTATGGCAGGGATTATGAATTTGAATCACTACACTATAAACAGCCTATATTTCCAATAATTCTTGGTGATACAATAACTCATTTCGATTTAAAAATTCAGCAATTAAATGTTAATAAATATGCCTATTTAAAAAACAAATTTCCGGTAGAGATCATTACAGTATATAGTGGTTTAGAAACTGTAAATTCTCAATTAATAATCACATCAGGAAATTCAATAATATTCAGAAAAAATTTAAGCTTTTCAAAAACGGAAAACTCTCATATTACAAATCTAACACTTTCTGCAAATAGAGTAGGAGTTAATGCGTACAACGCTGTTATTGTTCCTTTAAAAACAGAACAAAATAAAATAAATAATTCGAAGCCATTTACTGTAGAAATTATAGACGAAAAAACAAATGTTGCTATTGTTAGCGATATTATTCATCCCGATTTGGGAGCCTTAATAAAAGCTATTGAAAGTAATGAGCAGCGTAGTGTTTCAATTTTAAAACCCAAAGAGTATTTAGAAAGACTGGACGATTTTCAACTCACAATTTTATACCAGCCCAACGTAAAATTTAAAGCCGTTTTTGAAGCTATTAAAAAAGCAGGGGGAAATACCTTTGTAATAACGGGAACACAAACACAATGGTCTTTTTTAAATGGAATGCAAACTAATTATTCTCAAGAAATTACATTACAAACTGAAGACTTTCAACCTACTTTAAATACAAATTATAATACATTTATAATTGATGATTTAGATTTTATTTCCTTTCCTCCATTGCAATCTGAATTTGGAAGCGTTACATTTAATATACCTGTCGAAACCATACTGTACAAACGTGTATTTAACGATTCTATAAAACAACAACCCTTATTGGTGACTTTTGAAAACAATAATAGGAGAGAAGCTGTCCTTTTTGGAGAGCATATTTGGAAATGGAGAGCACAAAGCTACTTGAATAATAAATCGTTTCAGCAATTCGATAATTTTATTGGCAAACTTGTACAGTATTTAGCTTCAAATAAGAGAAGAGGTCGTTTAAATTTAAATTACGAATCGTTTTATGATGGAACGGGTGATATAAAAATAACAGCACAAATTTTTAATAAAAACTATGAATTCGATAATAAAGCAAGGTTAAATATCACTCTAAAAAATAATACCTCAAACGCTTCCACTATCTTGCCTTTTATTCTTAAAAACAATTTTTACGAGGTTAATTTAAGTGGTTTTCCGTCTTCAGAATACAATTTTATTGTAAGTGTAAATGATGGAGAAGTAAAGCAATCAGGACAAATAAAATTTTTAGATTACAATGTTGAGCAACAATTTTTGAATGCTAATGTAACAAAGTTGCAACAAATTGCTACTAATAGTAAAGGGACAAGTTATTTTATAGCAAATACAGATGTTTTAATTGAAGATTTACTAAATGATTTACGCTTTGCAATTATTCAAAAGAGTGATAAAAATATCGTACCTTTGATTGATTTTAAATACCTGTTATCACTTATTGTTTTGAGTCTGTCAATAGAGTGGTTTTTAAGAAAATATAACGGACTCATTTAACCAAAATAAATAAAAATAATAATGGAAAAATTACCAAAAGTCGCATTGCCAGTAATCATATTTTTTATAATTGTAATCGTTGTGATTTCTAAATCAACAATAACAATACAAGGAGGAGAAAGAGGTGTATTATATAAAACATTAGGTAATGGAATAGTAACTGACAAACCTGCTTTAGATGAAGGTTTTCAATTTATTTTACCGTGGAATACGGTACAACGATTTAATGTACGCCAACAAGAATATTTTGATGAAATGAAAGTTTTATCATCTAATGGTCTGGATATTCAATTAGATGCTACTATTTGGTATCAACCTCAACAAGAAAATTTAGGATTTTTGTACAAACAAAAAGGAATTGATTATTTGGCAACAATTGTACGTCCTGCTTTAAGGTCGTCTACAAGAGAAGTTGTTGGTCGTTATACGCCAGAAGAAATTTACTCTTCTAAAAGAGCTATAATACAGAAAGAAATATTTGACGAAACAAAAGCTATATTAGATGCCCAATTTGTGCAATTAAATAAAGTTTTAGTTCGGGATGTAACATTGCCTAAAACTATTAGAGATGCTATTGAACGCAAATTAGGTCAGGAACAAGAATTTCTGGAATACGAATTCCGCTTACAAAAAGCTTCAAAAGAAGCTGAAAAAGTAATTATTGAAGCAAGAGGTAAAGCCGATGCAAACCGTATTTTAAGTGCCTCACTTACTGATAAAATTCTTCAGGATAAAGGCATTGAAGCAACTCTTAAACTTGCACAATCTCAAAATAGCAAAATAGTTATTATTGGTTCTGGCAAAAATGGAATGCCAATTATTTTAGGAAATAACTAAGAATTTATAAAATATTATTTAAAGCCTTGGTCTAATCAGCCAAGGCTTTATTGTTTTTAATAAACACCTATGCTAATCAAAAAATATTATTATGTCTTTAAAATTCAGTTTTTAGGCTATCGTTTTCATGGTTGGCAAAAACAACCAAATGTAAAAACGATTCATTTAATGATAGACAGGACATTAAAATTCATTCTTGAAGAACAGCAATTCAAAACTTTAGGTGCTGGACGAACTGATGCTATGGTTTCGGCTCAAGAAGCGGCTTTCGAATTGTTTTTGCAAGAGCCTATAGAGGATTTAGAAGCGTTTCTATCACTATTTAATCACAATTTACCACAAGATATAAGAGCACTTACAATTAAGGAAGTAGATAAAAGTTTTAATATTATTCAGCATTCAAAAGTAAAAGAGTATGTGTACCTATTTTCTCAAGGGCAAAAAAATCATCCGTTTTGTGCGCCAATACTAACCACTATTCTGGATGATTTGGATATTGAACTCATGAAAAAAGGAGCAAAGCTGTTTCAAGGCAATCATAATTTTAAAGCCTACTGTTTTAGAACTACCGAGAAGGGTATTTATAATAGAAAAATAATGACTTGTGAACTTATAGAAAACAAAGTATTTAAGGCTAACTTTTTTCCTGACAAGACTTACATATTAAGAGTTAGAGGCAAAGGTTTCGGTCGTAATCAAATACGATTAATGATGGGAGCATTAATTAAATTAGGTAAAGGAGAGATTACTTTAAAAGATATAGAAAACAGTTTAAAACCGGAAAACACAGAAGTTATGGATTATATTGCACCTGCTTCAGGTTTAATTCTAAACAAAATAGAATTTGAATAGTGTTTGCCTTTTTGTAATTTTCCAAATAATTCCTTGATGTTTGCATCAAGGTTTTATATAACGTGCTATTCCTGCGAATCCCGTCCCGATAATTATCGGGAGTTATCTGGAAGGAATCTACAAAATAAATTGTAATGAATTTAACTATACCAAAATCAGCTTTAGATTTTTTTAAAAAACTTGAAAAGAATAACAATCGCGATTGGTTTAACGAGCATAAAAAAGAATTTAAAGCCATTGAAACAGAAGTAAAGAATATTTACAACATCATTTTTGAAAACATTAAGTCTCACGACGATGTTGATAAACTCAAAATGTTTCGTATTTATCGCGATGTTCGGTTTTCAAAAGACAAGACACCTTACAAAACACATTTTGGCGGCTCTTTTCACAGAACTAAACCGAAATTAAGAGGAGGTTATTATTTGCATCTTGCACCAAATAACCAATCGTTTCTCGCTACTGGATTTTGGGAACCTAATAAGGACGATTTATTCAGAATTAGAAAAGAGTTCGAAATGGACGATCAGGAAATGAGAAAAATAATATCCAATAAAAAATTTAAATCCATTTGGGGAAGCCTCCTGGGAGTCGAATTAAAAACTGCTCCGAGAGATTTTGACAAAGACCATCCAGCTATAGATTTAATCAAGAAAAAGCAATACATCTTTACTATAAAATATACAGATAAAGAAGTAATTTCAGAAGATTTCTTAAAAGAAGTTGACAATTATTTTAAAGCCATTCGTCCATNTTTTGATTATATGAGCGACGTGCTTACTACCGATTTGAATGGCGAATCTTTATTGTAAAATTACACTAATTAAACGNCCGTAAGTATTTCCGACTTTTCTAATAACTGAATATTATTAATAAGAGATTCTTTAACAATACTCATCATCCGTTTATTTAACGCTGAAGAATTAAGGATATAGAGTTTGTATTCTTCAATTGTAAACACGCCAATAATCATACCTTTAATACTATTCCTGAATTTCATGTCCTTATGAATAGTATTTTCTATATAATCTATACGTTTATCGATAGACAGTTCATAGAAATCACTTTTATGTTTTTTAACATAATTTTTAAAAACTTCAATAAATAGAGGTTTTTGAAATTTAATTATTGGTCTTAAAACTAAATTCTGAAAGCGTTCTTCTGAACTCATTTCATCATTTATAGTAGTGGTCATAAAATCTGGACGAATACTTTTTAGGTCAAGGTTTCTTGTGATCATGATGATCAAATATTTTTATAAAAAATATAGAATCTTTGAGGTAATATAAATAGGGGAGGAGAGTTATTGTTAACGATGTTGTTAACAATTAAAAAAACCAATCACAATTGATTGGCTTTTTCTTGAGGAGTTAATTAATCCTTTACAAATTCTTCAAAAGTCTTAATCTTGAAGTCTTTTAATCTTGCCTTCTTTTTAAGTTTTTCAAAATCTGTNTTTGCTTTGTTAAAACGTTCTTCTATAACACTTAAATTATCAAATTCAGCATTGGATGGCTTATCGTAGCTNCTTNCAATTTTACTATANAGATCAGCCATTTTTTCTCTTAATTGTGGCTCGGCTGAACTTACATAATTATCACCAGTAGTAATAACTAAGGTTTCTTTAAGTGTATTTAATGCAGTAACTAATTTCTTTTTATCTTTTGAAACATCTAAAATTGCATCGAGTTCATAAACCAAATATGCAAGCTCTTGAGTCATGTCATACATTTTCATTGTGGTCTCATATTTAAGTTCTCTGTCTTCACTTGATAAACCAGAGCGCTTATCATAAATCACTTCAAAAGTATGTTCAAAGGTTTCTTTCCCTTTAGTTAAAACAGCTTTATATGTACCAGCTTTGACTTTTGGAGATGTAAATCCACCAAAACTGAAGGTTTTTCCTTTGGCAACTTTTGGTTGCCTAATCGTAAAGTTCCAGTTTACAATATTAATTCCTTTAGATTTTCCTGGACCAAGAGAAACTATCATATTGCCTTCCATATCCTGAATCTCCAAAGTCATTTTTCCAAATGTATGACGTTTTGGTAGTAAGTATTTTATTTGTGCTCCTCTTAAAGGGTTACGCCCAACAAACTGTGTTTCAGTACCAAAACTTCCTGAAAAACCACTTTGATCTATCATGACTGCTGGTTTTGAATCAAAGAAATGTACTTTTTTAGTCATCATTTCTGTGGAAAACTCACGAAGCGGTGAAATATCATCAATAATAATAACACCACGACCATGAGTTCCCATTACCAAGTCGTTAGTTCGCTTTTGCAAATCGATAAAGTGTATAGCTACTGAAGGCATGTTTTTAGTAAACTTACTCCAACTTTGTCCTCCATTTAAGGTAATATACAAACCAAATTCAGTTCCCAGATATAATAAATCAGGGTTTACATAATCTTCTTGTATGTTTCTAACAAACCCAACTACATCGTCGGTAATTATATCGTTCCATGTTTTACCATAATCGGTAGTTTTATAGGTATAAGATGTCATATCTCCAGTAGTATGCCCTTCAAATACCACGTATGCAGTGGCTTTATCATGTGAGCTCGCTTCTATGTGATATACCCAAGTGTTTGCTGGTAAGCCGGAAATATTTGTAATAGTGTTGGTCCAAGTTTTTCCACCATCTGTTGTTACTTGTACATTACCATCATCTGTTCCTACCCAAAGGACATTTTCATCTAATGGCGATTCGGCAATAGTAAATATTGTAGTGTGATTTTCTGCCCCAGAATTGTCCATCGATAACCCTCCAGAATCTTCTTGCTCTTGTTTACTCTTATCGTTTGTAGTTAAGTCTGGAGAGATAATCGTCCACGTATCTCCCATATCTTCTGATCTGTGAAGAAACTGGCTTCCCATATAAAAACGATCGGGTTGATGTGCACTAATTGCCATTGGAGAATTCCAGTTGAAACGCAATTTTTCATATCCTTTTTTTGGTAACGGCTGTATGGTTTTTATAAGTTTGTTCTCAACATCGTAGCGCCATACGTTTGCTGCGCCTTGCATTTCGGAATATATTATTTGTTTTGTAGGATGTTTTAAAACTCTAAAACCGTCACCACCACCAATAGAGTTCCAGTCTCTGGCATTGATACCTCCACTTGAGGTTGAAGGGCCATACCAAGAGCCATTATCTTGTAACCCACCGTAAATATTATAGGGTTCTTCATTATCTACACTAATATGGTAAAATTGCGATAATGGTAGCCCTTCAACAATTTCCATAGTTGTTCCTCCGTTCCATGAACGATACACACCTCCATCTGTTCCTACATACATACGATCGGAATCATTAACATCAAAAACGATGTCATGAATATCACCATGCATATTTCCTAAGCCCTTAAAGGTTTTTCCACCATCTCTGGAAATAGAACCACTCAAACCAGCTTTTACAACAACATCAGGATTTCTTGGGTCTACCACAATTCTTGAAAAATAGAACGGTCTTACTGTAATTCCAAAATCGTTATTGAGTTGTTTCCAATTAGCTCCTGCATTATCACTTCTATACAATCCTTTTTTACTATCCTTTTCAGCTTCAATAATCGTATATAAAATATTAGAATCTGAAGGAGCTACTGCTATTGCAAGTCTTCCTAATTTACCTTCTGGAAAACCATTATGGATTTTATTCCAGTTTTTTCCACCATCAGTCGATTTATAAAGTGCAGATTTATCACCTCCGGAATTAAAAGACCACCCTGTTCTTCTAAATTCCCACATGGAAGCATAAAGTACATTTGGATTATTTGGATCCATAGCTAAATCTGCACAACCAGTTGTTTGGTCAACATATAATACTTTGTTCCATGTTTTGCCAGCATCGTTAGATTTATAAACACCTCGTTCTTCACTATCAGACCAGAGGGCTCCTAAAACTGCTACATATACTTCATTCGAGTTGTTTGGGTTGACAATGATATTTGCTATACGTTCAGAATTATCAAAACCTATTTTTTTCCAATTCGTTCCACCATCAATAGATTTATACAAACCATCGCCAACAGACACACTATTACGTGTCCAGGTTTCACCAGTACCAACATATATAACTTTATCTGGACTATTTGGATCTATTGCAACAGCACCTATAGATTGGCAATAATCATCAAAAATAGGGTTGAAAGTTGTTCCTGCATCATTAGATTTCCAAACACCACCACCAGCAGTTCCTGCATAAATAATTCTTGGGTTAGTAGGATGTACTTCTAGGTCGTTTATTCTTCCACTCATTAAGGCAGGACCAATATGTCGTGCGTTTAAGTCTCCAAAAAGGTTTTTTAGATTAATGGACTTTGAATCTTGTGCATAGGAGTATATAGGCAGCAACCCAACACTTAATACAATTGTAAATAATAATTTTTTCATTTTATTTTGATTGAATTGGTTAATTATAAATAAAAAATCCTCAACATTAAAATATTAAGGATTTAATAAAGAATATTAATTTTTTTTATCGTCAGTTGATTCAGTTTCTTCAGGGAATGCAAAAACACTATCATCAACTTCAGGGTTCAATTCTATTGCTGATATTGTAATTGGAGCTCCAGGTTGTCCTTTAACGCCTTGTGTCATAGAAAACGGAAAATACAAACCATCAACTTCTTGGTAATCACTAAATGTTATTTCTTGAATCATACCTTTTCCCTGACCAGTTTTAATTTCACTTTGAATAGCAATTGGCACAAAATTTTCGGTATCAAAAAAGTAAAAACTAACATCTTCTTCTTCTTTACCATCAACAGTTATAAGTTCTTTGGTTAATTTAATTTTAAAAGTTTCTGTACCATCAATATCCTCTTTTCCTAACAGCTCAACTAAATAGCCTTTTTCTTTATAATCAATAAATGGATCGGGAAAATCGTTATTATTTAACTTCATGTTAGCAGTAGTTTCCGCATCACTTTTTTCAGCTTTCAATGTCATAAAATTATGACCCCAAAGTGTTTCGCCATCAAAAACACCTTGCTTTAATTCTTTACCTTGAAAGTTAATGATAGTCAATTGTTTTCCGCCTTTAAATTGGTAAATTTCAAGAGGGATTTCCATACCACCATTATTAACTTTTGCAGTCATTTTCATACCTTCAATTTTTTTTATATTTTCTAAGCCTCCAATGTTTTCGAAATAGTTTGCTAATATTTCATCTACTGTTTGTGCATTTACTTGTGTAGAAAACCCAACAACCAATGCTACTAATACTAATTTTAATGTTTTCATAATTTACTAATGAGTGTTATTGTTTTTTTGTTTGTCATTAAATATACTTATTTGTGACACCTTACGAGCACTTTTCTTTTAATATCATTTTTAAAAAATAATGATTTCTTAATTTGTTAGTTCTTTTTAGTTTCAATTTCTTCAGGTATTTTGAATATATTATTATCAACTTCAGTATTAAATTCAATGGTTTTAGTGGTCAATTCCAACCCAATTTGACCATTAAATTTTTGTATTTGTGAAAAGGAGATATACAGCCCATCAACTTCTTGATAATCGCTTAATAACATTTGCATTGTGGCACCTTTTCCTTGTCCGTATTTAATAATTGATTCCATCGCTATAGGAACATAGTTTTCTGTGTCAAAATAATAGGTTTCTATATTTTCTTCCTCTATTCCATCTACTAAAACAGGTATTTTTGTAAGTTTAATTTTAAAGCATTCTGTCCCTTCAAAAACTTCCTTACCCAGTAATTCTACTTTATAGCCTTTCTCTTTATAATTCATAAAAGCATCTGGTAAATAATCATTTGCACTGTTTTTCGTGTTCAATGAAGTTTCAGCATCTAGAGCTTCAG